>Ga0172380_10000089_pt1 | contig 196308 bp, 333 predicted proteins | sample Leawe162metaG_FD_119747 | JGI IMG/M metagenome (GOLD analysis project Ga0172380, IMG submission 119747) | Leachate microbial communities from a municipal landfill in Southern Ontario, Canada - Leachate well 162 metaG | ecosystem: Engineered > Solid waste > Landfill > Unclassified | place... | reverse complement strand
TTGTATGCCTCCCATAGGGACGAACAGGAACCATGATCGGTTACGGCAACCGCTGTTTGCCCAACCTCTTTAGTTGCCTCAATCAACTCGCGAGGCAAAATTATGCTATCACCGATTGAACCAATAGTATGACTATGCAGATTGACGAATTGTCTCACCGAGTACCTCTTTATGTCCCAGCGTCAGTAATTTCCTTTTCCATAACTCAAGCTACTTTCAATTCTTTTTGAAGTAGGTAACTGGCCGCCATCCCACGCGACCAGTGATAATTACCGATTCCATCCGAGGTACTCGACACCAATTCCGTATACAGTTCGCAATCTACGTCTGCCACAATCACCAGCAGGCCAGCTAGCTGAATATCTGAAATGGGATTATTCTCTGCAATGAGACATAAACACTCATTCAAAAGAGTCTTGGCTGACTTGCTGCTGTTGCGAACCAGCATAGTAATTTTGCTATAATCACAGTGATTCCTGACGAAAGAAACAATTCCACTCAGGGTTTCTGGTTCGAAGTTTTCAAGATCAATAAGTAGATTATTTATGAAATTTGACATAATGAAACTAGATCTGTCCCAGTCCCAGCATACTGGGCCATCATGGGTTTATGTAAGCCATCTTGAAAGTATTCTCAAGATTATCCAATAGTTGAGCACAGTTTGCAGATCCGCTACAACGAACCTGAATTTTCGTTCCACCATACGGGCCAGTTGCGGTTAGCCCGTTCTTTTCGACATAGAAGACACCAACCCTAGTATAAGTCTCGGAGGAAGTAAATCCCTCCTGCTTGAACGTGGCCAAAGCATTCTTAGATAGTGGTGCATCTAGTTCAAAAACATACCCCTTACTACCGCAACAAGACTTTACTAGTGTTCTTTTCATGTATCCCCGTCAGTGTTTACAGTCACCGGCATGCCACGAGAGTTGAAAAGGAATACGCAGAAATCTACCTTTGCCTTTTCAATATCGATGGTCTCAGTGTAGAAAGACCGATCTTCCTTCAACTTGTCCGCCAGTGCCTTGAGTTTATCATCATTCTTCATGTCAAAAGATGTGTTGGACATATTTCGGACAGCCTTGATGATCTCTCGCTCAAGTTCATCAGTCTGTTTCGCCTGCGCAGCGTCCCTCCAAGTTTCACTCAATTTGTTCCAAGCCTTCTCAGGAAACCCATCAGGAGCCGTTGAAGTCTTCTTACCTTTTGGTCTAGCCATATTTAATACCTCTTTCTTTATCTTTTGGTCTTGCTAAGACACCGAATTATTCGATAATGGTGGCTTTATCAGCTACCCATTGCAGAGTGAACTCATCTTTGATGGAATTTAACAGCATGGCCGCATGAGCAGGGTTGTTGAAGATACGCGCCGGATCCCCTCCCTGTGCTTGAATATGACTCGTGAGCATGTTCCTAGCTTCGATCTCATTGAGAACCGAGTCAGGCTCACTTTCGCGAATTGAATCAAGAATCAAGGATAGGCGAGCATTTCTTTCCGCCTGCTCAAGAAACTTTGCCTTTTCTCCATCTGGAAGTGTAGTGAAGGAGATACCTTCCCTAGAAGATATGTACCTTGCCTCGTCTTCGATAATGAACTTAGGAATCTCAAACTTGTTTTTGTCCAGAAGCTGAGACGCAACCTGAGCACGAATAGCATCTTGCCTGCTGCGCTCAATTGACATCTTAGATATTGAACGCAACTTGTTGAGAAGTTCTTCAACATTCTGCACTCCCATAATCTGATAGAACTCTTCGTTTAACGGATGTGGCTTGTTCTTCGTTCCCATATGAATTGTCACAGAGAACTTAGCTGTCTTTCCAGACAATGGCCCATCTTCAAACTTGAATTCAAAATCACGGACATCTTCCGCTTTCATTCTTAAGAGATTCTGATCAAATCCAGTCCAGCGATTTGATCCAACCGTATACATTTCTCCTTCAACAGTACTTCCATCAAAGGGTTCACCCTCAATGGTTGCTACGAAAGAAAATGTCACCTGGTCACCATTCTCGACCAAATCATTCTCTTCATATGGCTGAATTTCCCCCATCCGCAGACGAAGATTGTACAAAGACTTTTCTGCCAATGCCTCTTCATCTGTTTCTAGAACTGGTTTAGCCACTTCGAATTTGAGCTCACAAAGTTCAAACTCTGGTTTCTTGGTCAACTCAACATCGCAAGCGAAATTGTTCTTTGAAACCTTGATGTCGCTGAACTTCGGCTGCCCAATTGGCTTGATGTTAGTTTCGAAGATGATGTCGTCGATGGCGTGAGTGGCCATCTCTCGGACAACGTACTGGTTGATTTGCGGACGCAACCGGATCTTGATCGCCTGGTCAGGGGCTTTACCCTTCCGGAATCCTGGCACTTGAAGCTTGCGGCACTCGGCAACAGCCTCATCAATCTTTCCAATCACAACTTCCGGATCAGCTTCATAATGAACCTTGAGCTTGCAATACTCAGGTTCCTCAAGGATCTTTACGATGGGGAACTTTACCTCTCCAGGGATTGGCGGGAGGCTAGTGTCTGCGCTCCAAGGTTCGGAAACAGCTGCGGTTTCCTTCTCAACAATTGCGGCGTCTTGCATAATTACCACTTCCTTATTCCGACAGTAGGTTTCTTCTTTTCCAGAACACCCTTTTTGGTCAAGTAATCCTTACCAGATTTGCAGTGGTCTAGATAATCACAGTATTTACATAAGAACTGCGGATTTGGTCTCCACAATTTCTCTTCTTCGATATTGGATGCAGCCTTGATAAACTTCTCGGCCACAGAAATTACTTCTTCTCTAGTAAATTCCTGTGTAAGATAATCAAAGTTATGTCGCAATAGAATAAACGACGCTCTGAATCTCTTGATCGAAGGATCTTCAAGACATAAAGCATAGCAATATGTCATTACCTGAAAGAAGTCCTTCAGATACTTTGGGTCCTTTGTGGTCTTATAATCTGCGACATGGACCATTCCATCAGGATCAATTTGCACCCTGTCAATAAATCCATTCAGCAAGACCTTGTTATTAAGATTGACATAAAACGGCTTCTCAACCGCAATCACGGTCGGTAGACCCTCCTCCTTTAGGAGCGCTTTGTACTCTTCAACGATCTCCCTAGCCTCCTTGTATTGAAGGCCGGTCATCTTATCTTCGTACTCTTTGTAGGCAGCGTCCCAAGCTTCATCGAGCACAATCAACCAATCATCGCGGCGTGAAGGCATTTCGATGAGCGCTTTGTGAAAGTTTTCCAAAACCTGATGAAGGTACTTTCCAAAAGTATGAAAGTCACGCTCTATCCGAGGTAACTTATCAATGTAGCAAAATTTAAATTTGGCTTTGCAGTCCTCAAATGTTTTGGTTTTGCTGACAGATAAGCTTAGGTCTGTATCAGTCTCGTCTTTGAAAGATAAGAGACACGCGGTAACTAACATTATATTATGGCCTTTATGTGAGCCGTCGATACTTGAACGGAATCCATTTAAAGATCATACCAACGCCCTGTCCTCTACTCGACCTCGTAACAATACCGGCTAAGTTAGATGTAGGATTCTGATTTTGATGATACGGCTCTGTAGATATAATCCATCTAGAAACCCTATTATCATAGTAGTAATACGTCATCGTATTATGAGTTGGGTTGTAATGAGCCTTCAGAAAGCTACCGGCAGGAGTGATGGCGTCGGTAATTGTCAACATCGAACCATCACGCGCCTTCGCCTGATCCTCTAAGTCGAAATACGGCCTATTGATCTTTGGAACGCTCGGGTCGTACGGCTCTTCACTAGAATCCTGGAAAATGACCAAGGCCTTTGGATCAAAGAGCGGCCTCTGCATGTTTGTGCTCTGTTTGCGCGTGTTGTCGTTTCGCGGCTTCACCCACAATACACGACCAGGCATCGTTCCAATTCCCTTGCCGGTCTGCCCAATTGCATCAGTCTCGGAGAAGAGAACTTGGTACTTAGACTTCGGTGGGATGTAGTAGCCTGCTCCAGTTCCTGTGGCTGTTCCATCATATCCATCGGGCTGCCTCGTCGGATCTCCTTGCTCATCAACAATCACACCAGCCGTGTTGCCAAATGTGGTGCATCCGCCTGATTCAACTTGATCTCCAAACGGATAGGTCGCGCCTGTGCTTTGGTGGGTGTAAGCTGTATCGTGAGGATTGCGGCCACCAATTACATTCGTTTTGTATTCTTGAGTGATGATAGGGCTGTAACTTGTACCATCTGTGGCAAATGCTCGAAGTGCCACGTACGCCCTATCCGTTGGCATTTCGATTGGACCCAAGGCTACTAATGAATCGGTGGTGGGCTCGGTTCCGTCTAGGGTGTAGAAAATTGTAGCGGGAGTATTACTATCCAGCGTTACAGTTGACGGAATACCGGCAAGCAACTGTAATGGAGATTCTTCGATGGATATTGTAATAGTACTCATAAGCTTATACCAGAATAGGTGGTGTTCATTTACCCACTAAGTCCAAGAACCGCTTGTTAGTTGGATATCCAGGGTTCTTGCGCTTACCTTCTCTATATAGCTTATGGGCTGCTTTACGTAATATTTTACCTATAGTGAAGTAATTCGAATCACCAGAGGTGCGAAAAAGCGAAAAGAAAGCCTCAGACTGTTCGAGCATCGTAATTTCTGGATACTCGTAATGTCTTCGAGCCGAGACCCCATTTCCAAAAACGTGAGAGAAAAACCGATCTTCGCCAACGTCCCTAAGTAGAGTCTCGTACTCCTCTTGAATACGCTTTGTAACTTTCATTGGCATCACTAAAATACCTGATAATTGGCATATCAGCTTTTAGTGCGCTCCAGATATAACGTAACGAACTTTTTAGCATCATCAAATAGTTCGGCATCCTTTTCAAACTCAGCCACCTGCACAATATCCAATTTAGGCATAATTGTCGGAGGATTGCTTACATCTCTGACAACCAATCCAAAATTCTGAGCTATAGAAATCCCCTCTCTGAAATCTCGGCAGCGCGGCCCAACTGGCGTTTTGGTTACTGTAAACTTCTTGGCAAACAGATTATCAGGCAAAGAAGTTACCAATTCACCAAACTTCAGAGTATTAAACGGAACTGCAGTACGATAGCCAGAAGTAACTATCAATGCCGAAAGGAACATGCTGATAATATTGATCTGCTCAGTTTCAGTCATGGCTCCTAAGTTCCTCTACCATATTATCAATCTTTATCATTAACTCATCCAAAGTTCCTGAGTTATCAATGATGTAATCAAAAAGGTCATCTGATGTATTTGGAAGCTCGGTTTCGCTATCATGCAGAAGATTCATCGCCTTCTCGTCATACGGCGTGGTCATCTGACGTTTGATGCGAATTGCCTTGCCACCAGCTTCTTTGATGGCATTCAACTCATTCATGAAGCGGACATCACTGAACACTACACCATCAACTCTGTGGTGGAAATTCCCTTGGTTGATCAGCTGCAAGCCCGTCTTAGGAGTATAGTATTGCCCACTCAATATCTTCTTGGCGGTACGAATGCCATAATCCACCCAAGTATTCAGATAGCAGTTTCGGCCCCAGTCTGTTCCCAGAGATTGAAGAGCGAATCGAGGAGTTAGGAATCCACCGCTTGGGCGAGGGTATCTTTCATCCGGCAAGATACGAGCGTCACTCTCACCCCAAAGAGCCTCATCCGGAAATCCGTATACCTCTTGACAGAAGCGCTTCAACGGATCTGCCCATGCCAAAGAAAGGAAATGGTGATTGTCAACCAAACGTTTGGCCACCACGTCTTTGCCGGCCCCTGCAATCCTCTTGCGTCCTAATGAATCTGCACATTGTCCTGTAACTCCAATGATCATGATATCTCCTATGGCCGAATACCCAACCTCTTATTGCGCCGCCTATCCCGCTTACGAAGGAACGGCTCGATCTCAGCATCAGAGGTATTGAAAGACTTGTTGGCATTCGGGCACCAATGAGGCTTGCCTTCTTTATCCTGCCCTGGGTGATAGAACTCCCCAAAGCGAGTTGACCCTTCGCAATCTCGCATCACGCAATGGCAACGCTTGCAAACAGCCCTTCGATCTCCAAAGATGCTGTCCGAATGATCGGGAAAATCCCGCAGTTCCATGATTGCTCTGTTGACCATCGCTAAACCCCTGACGCTCTTCTTTACGCCTTAAGTCCCTACTTCCACGGCATTCCTACGAGCATGCTGTGAAGATCACGATTCCAGCGCGCATCAGCAAGCGCGTTGTGCTCCCCCTCCAAATCTGGTGGGTTTTTGGGACTACCCTTGTGAATTGATAACTGTTTCAAATCCATACAAAACATAGGAAAATGAGCGTCACGGTTGCAGGCGTAGAACTCGCGACCATCGTCAGACACAATCCCGATCGAAATCAGATCAATTGTCACGCCGTCTTCGATGAACTCTGTGTCTAAAAAATACTTCACGCCCGAATCTTTTTTTGTCGGTCATAGTCCTATTTCACTTTCTCTATATTCCTTGATAGAATCGTAATCTTCTCTTGGCAATTGCATTCTAGGAATACCATTACGATCTTTGAATTCCACCATTCCAGTAGGATCTTTTTCATCAACCAAAGATACGGTATATGGGCCATGCTCTTTTGGAAGAAAGACACAATCCCAAGAATCAATAATCTCTTTAATTTTTTGTAGATCTTCGTCGTTTATCATCATTTATGATCATTCCATGAAAGCTTTCCTCGACTAAATATATGTTTAATAATCAAAATCTAAAACTATAAATCAAATTAACATTAGTATTAACTCTTAATAAATTCATAGTTCTTGCCTGTTCAGCCTCGGAAATTCCATTATGTAATTGTAATTTCTGTCTTGAAATTCTTTCTAAAGAATTATGGTTTATATAAAAATAAGAAACTGGAGTTTCTCCTTCGCATACAAACTTCCATTTATGATTTTTTATTCCTCCAAAGTCAGCACTTACATAATTCAAAATACCAATAAAACCATTATCTCTGGCATATTTTTCCACTTGAGCCAATAATTTAGACTCTCCACCAACAACAATATGATCAATTAAAGTAGCTTCTCTAGCAATTTCTAAGAACCCATTATATTTAGTATTTTGTTTATTTACACGCCTCACAGAAATGACTTGTACCAAATTTCCTTCATAAAATAAACCCCACCCAGTAATACATCCAACATTACCATCTAAATGATTACTATCAAAAAACCGCTTAATTTGTAATTTATCAAGATTTACAACACTTGTTTTTCTAGCAAAAATTTTATTATTATTCAATATACCAAGTTTAGCTTTAATGATTGACTTATAAATATGTGGTGATTTTAGATATTTATCATCCCAAATATGTAATAAAGTTATTCCCAAGTCACGACAAGCTTTAGTTTTTTTCCAATGATAATACCTATCATGTTTATATTTTTCAGAATGAAAATACAATCCATTATATTCTATAGCAAATTTTTTTGATTCAGAATAAATATCTAGTTCCTTAAATCTCAAGTCATAATTTTGAAATTTAATTATTTTATTACTATTCAAGACAGAATCTGGGCAAATGCCAATAATAAAATTGTAAATATCTTTTTGATGAAAACTTTTCGGCGCACAATTTTTACACTGGCCTTTATTCCTAGTATAATATTGCTGCAAATTAAAATAACTATCTTCTAAAGTTGAATTACAAGTATTACACTTCCCGGAAATTATAGTGGTTCTATTACCAGGAAAACCAGAAGTAATCATGATATTGTTTAGATGTTGTGATAAATTATCAATCATTTCCTGCTCTGAGACGCATCGGAAGTGCTCTGTACAATTGATACAATAATCCAATTCCTTTTTTTGTAGTAAATAGATTAATTTAGTCTTAACACTACATCCGCATAGATATTTATAAATAATCTTTGAATATATTCCATTATAATTACCATCCAACACAACATTTTTCTTATATTTTTCTGGCAATTTATTTATATAATAATCTAATGGTTTGAATCTATTTTTATTGCATTTATTACACAAACAGCAATGATCTAATAGGTATCCAAGACTAAATATATTAGAATGACCACATATAAATGTAACATTGACTTGTGTCATCCTTCCATTTAGTTCTCCAATAACAGAAATATTAGCTATATTTCTATTGTTGATTTTAGAAATATAATAATCTAAATCAAATTTTTTGTGTAACAAGCATAATTTACAATAATCTAACTGATCTCTTTGAGAGATTTTTGTAAAAGTAGTCTTCTCCACACATCCACATAAAGGGTTTGTATATTCGATAATAGAATTATGACCACTACCAGAAATAAATCTAATATTTTCTCTATACTTTTCTGGTATTTTGTCTAAATAAATCTCATAACTCTTAATTTGACTACAACCAAGACAATAATCAAATTGTTTTCTTTTAGTAAGATTTATCAAAATCTCTTCAGAATTACACCCACAGATATAATTAATGTAATTGATCTTAGTTTTAGCACCTATATAATCACCTATTATACAAATGTTATTTCTATATTTTTCTGGAATTTTATTGAGAAAAAAATTTAAATCTTCTTTTTTATGAGGAATACACTTGTTACAATAATCTAATTGTGATCTCTTAAAAAGATCCTCAAATGTTATTTTAGATATACAACCACACACAAAATTTGTATATAAAATTTGTGAACGCCTACCATTGAATGACGTAATCTTAATATTAGAATGATATTTCTGTGGTATTTTTCCTAATATACTGTCTATAGATGAAATATTCGCCATAATTTAAATATATTACCATGATGTAACAACAGTTCCGGTAGCTCCATCATCTGATTCTTCTACAAGAATGGCGTGCGAGAACTTATCTTTTAGATCTTTATTGTGCGTGATAACAAAAATAGTGAAATCTTTTTGCCACTTACGAATAGCATCTGCAAAAGCATCTACTCCAGCCTCGTCTAAATGAGAATCAACCTCATCAAATTCTAAAATATTGATAGCTATACCAATTCTTTTCTGAATTACCCTCGCCATACCGCGCTTGAAGGCCAAAGCGATATACACATGCTGGCCATGAGATAGCTGGAAGTAATCCCTCAACTCTCCATTGCGCCGGTACGTAAAGTTCAACTCGGCATCAATTTGTACGTCTAGCTCTGGCCGAAGTTCTTTTAGAGCTACATTAGCTTCAAACTGAAGTTCACCCAATATGGTTTGAATAATGAAGTTTGGAATTCCTCTATTACTGAAAGCATCAACTACCATTTGGCGAATCTTGAGTTCTCTCTGGGTTTTTACCAGAAGAGATTTAACATTTTCTAATTTGACCTTATCTGACTTACGGTTGGCTATTCTTTCTTCGAGACCGCCCTGAACGCTGCTAAAGCTTGAAACTCTGCGATTGCAATCAATGATCTCATCCTGATGTTTGGAGATTTCCTGATTGAGAGTAAAGATCTTGTTATTGATCGCTGGCGCACTGGACTTTTCGGCGGCTTCCCTGAGCGCTTCGAGGGAGGTTGTAGTTTCTTGGATCTGGCGTTCTTCATCTTGAATCTTCTTTGAGATTTCCTTTTGATCGGCATACAGCCTATCAATCTCGTCACGTAAAGATTTCTGTTCATTCCCTAGCGTCTTAATGAGGGTTTCTAGCTTGCTAATCTCATTGATTCTAGAGCGAACAGCTTTGAGTGTTTGATCAAGTCTAGCCTTCTTGCGCCGGCACTTACCAATCGCATCTTCGTAGAACTCAACCTCTACCTCTTGTTTCTTGAGCCTTTCCGAAATCTCAGTCTCCATTTGCTGGCGATACGCTACGGTAATAGATTGACTGCACGTTGGACATTCATCACTATCAGGTAAAGACTTCTTGATGAACTTGATCTGAGCCTTGGCTGCGGCTAGTAATTCGCTGCCCTTTACTTCATCAGCACACACTCCATCGTATTTCTGCTGAATCTCTTCTAGATCAATTTGTTCTTCGCTCAGATGGGTGTTGAGTGTGAACTGGGCGGTGGACTCTTCTTCCTTATTCTTCTTCAGCCGTTCTTCTCTAGTGAGAATAAACCCAGAAATACTATCTAATTTTCTGTCATTGACCTTGGTATTTTCTTTCAATCGCTTAAGAACTGACTCTTGTTCAGTTACCTTACGATGAATATCAATATCCTGCGCACCAAGAGATTGTTTCAAATCCTCAACCAACAGCCGCTTACCCTCTATCGTTGCGTTGATAGAAATGATCAGATCTCGATGTTCTTTCACCTGTTCGATGGTAGTGGCCAGCTCCTCTTCGGCTTTCTTGATATCGATATCAGGATTGCCAAGCATGGAAATAGACCCCTCTATTCTATCGAGTTCCTTCCTAAGCGGCCGAACTCTCTTAGTAGCCAATTCCTCCATCTTGGTATATGGAACAAGGTTCAGCGGCTCTTTGAGAATTTCCTTGCGCTTCTTAGGATCTGCTACGGAGGTAATACCGGTCAAATCAGCTTGCCGAAACAGAACAGAATATGTAAAGGCTTTGTGGGTGATTTTGATCAGCTTCTGAATTTCCTGATCTGTAAAGCTTGGGGTTCGTCCACTAATTGAGGCCCACTCGGTTCCAGCCTTCTTGTAAAGACGAACGTCAGAAGCTCCGGTATCACAGCGATGGCGATAGATCTTGTAAATCTCACCATCGAGTTCGAATTCAAATTCTACAACAGCCTTCCGCTTTCCGTCACGAATTATCTTCTCTAAGACGGTAGCGTGCGATTGGTTGAAGAGAACGTATTCAATGGCCCTGAAGAGAGTTGTTTTACCAACACCATTAGAAATTCGATCATTCTTATTGCTGCGCCCAACAATCAGAACGCTTTGAAAATTAATCTCAATTTCCGTCTCGCGATGGTTCATGAAATTCTTAAGGTATATTCTAAGTGGCCTCATAGAAACTTTCCTTCGTATTCCATTCTGATTTCGTGAGCTGCAACTTTGAACTCTTCTCGTTCCAAATCATTCTCGAAGACATCTCGTGTATCAGCCCACTTATTAATACTCTGGCTAATCTCCATGGTATTATCAAATACATCTTCTGGATCTATTTGAATTACCGAGACAGCTCGAATCTCTGAGAATCCACAAATGTGATATGCCTCAAGATTATTTAGAATATAAGACTTAGCCTTTTCTTGATCTACGTTTTCAAGTTCAGCTCCGTTTAGCTGAACATCAACCCTTACGATGGCCCCTTTGAACTCCAACTTCTTTGATAATAAACACAATTCATTGATAACAAATTCAGTTGAATCTTTGCCAACCGGAACTTCAATCTTAACTGGGCGAAGTGGTCTAGTTGGTAATACAATTTCCGTAAACTTATCCTTATGGTTTGAATCAAGAAGAATAGCGATTTTCTCGTTCTCAACCTCTGATCGTGAGAAATCAGATCTGTCAAGGCTTCCAATATGAGCTGCGTACGGCTTGCTATGTTGGATTATCTGTGGATGGTGAATGTGACCCATCCATACAAAATCAAACCATTCCAACATCTCTGGAGGAATGAACAGCTCATTCATGGTATCGCCAATCTCATCCCCAACCGCAATAGACCCCTCAAAAGCAAGATGCCCAATTGCAACTTTGATTTTAGATGATGGCTCTTCGATTACTTTTGCTAGTTCTGCCTGTAAAGCTGTAAGAGCTTCTTCTTTAGTTTTGACATCATACATTCTCTTATCGCGGAATGGGATAAAGACGAATGTAAAATCTTCGGCCTCTAATCTGTTAAATAGCTTATGAACTTTTGCACTCGCCATCTCTAAATCAGCTACCAGATCTAGGGCGGAGAATATAAAATTTCCACTGCGCATGATGTCGTGGTTACCCATCACAACATGGACTATGATTCCATCATGCTCGCACTTCTTGAGCCAGCGCATGAATATTCCAATCACAGCCGGGTGCGGGCGAAAGTCTTGGTATACATCGCCGGTAATAGCAATAAGCTTAGTACCTGTCGCGATACACTGATTATACGCCCAATCCAGCAGATCTATTTGATCTTGTACTCTGCTGTTTAGTTGACCAAGCTCGGCAGATTTTCCTATTGCCGTAGACTTTCCAAGATGAACATCACCCAATATCAAACACTTCATAGAACTTCCTTCACGCGATCTATTCTACGTTTTAGGTCTTCTGGCTTAATGTGATTTCCAGGTGCCTTGGCCATTAGATAAAAATCCAACCACCATACATACCTATTAATCTCTTTTAATTTCTTGGGATTGTCTTTGTGCTTTTGAATTAGATTCTGTAGATGTTTCGAGCCTTCCAATAAAATTGGAGAGATATCATCTATGTAATCATTGTCTTCTTCGAAATCTGCATCATCGCCGTATTGCGCAAGAATCTTCTCGGCAACTAAGGTTCTTGACACCCGTTCGTATAGAGAAATGAACTCAACTGCTCGACCAGACTTGTGGCAACCGAAACAAAACCAATGATCTGATACGAAACAATAACCAAACGAAGGCGTTCGTTCCTTTGCCCCTTTATGACCAGGTAGAGGGCAGGTGATATTATTGCTCCAAGTTGGTCGCTGATAGTTCTTCTCTATCTTGAAGCCATACCCTCGAAGAATTTGTATCGTTCTTACTTTTCTGTTTGCCGATTTGATGTGGGCAAACATTTCAGAATCATCTCCAAAGTTTGCACCTTGGCCTGTACAACTGCCTCCGGAATCGGGCTCGGCGTTATTTGAAATCTTGCGCATAGTCCCTTGTAAGCCGCCAAATACTCCTTTTCCTCAGTAATCATTTTGATTATTTGAGGTCGAAGATCATTTGGTTGCATTGGACGTCTGCTGCGCCGAGGCACTCGACACTTTGTGTAGTTCACGCTTTAATTGTTGTATTTCATATTCTAGGTCATTCAACCTATCTCGGTACATAAGAAGTATCTTTGTAACGACGCTCAAAACAACAACAGAACCCTTACCATTATCTTCCTCGTTCTCGTCGTTGTTCATATCCAAAGCAAGTTGAATTATTTGCTGCCGGATTTCTCTTTCGACATCAGTTGCAATACTACCACGATTTCTGAACAGAGTTTTATCCTCAGTCAGCTTGTGATAACGAGTAATTATATCAATCGCTTTCTTAGACTTTTCATCGTGATACTTAACAGTCTTATCGGCATTCTCTTCAAAACGCGCCTTGTATTCCTCTCGCTCTTGCTGATCCTGTTCTTTTTGGATAGCAGCCTTTGTCCTGAGTTTTACACCGCGAGTGGCAACCACTTCCTTATTGGTTGGCATAAATCCAATGCGTTGATTATCTGGAAGCTGTGTTCCTGGACCATTTACAAAAGGGCTTCTAGGCATCTTCGTCAATCTCCACAATCATTCTCTGTTCACCAGGAACTAGAGGTTCATGTGGTCCTATAACAACATCTCCACCAATCTTGGTACGGAGAGAAGAGATCAGCTCATCAGCAAGCGATTCGATAACCTCGCCAATTGCTCCTGCGTCGGCAGTCTTCCCGAAATAGTCCTGCGTACGAACGGCAGCTCTCCAAAGCAAATCCTCTACGTCATTGTACAGTTCACTTCTGGAATAGCTATATTCTTCTGAGTCTTGGCGAATAGGTGTACTATTAACCTGATGATTCAGCTTCATAGCTACTTTTTCAAGCCCATGAAAATTAGCCTCTTCGGCTTGAGCTAACAGTCGTAGCTTTAGATTTTTCGAAATAGTACGCATTGAAATTCTCCTAATTATTCAGCAAAAGGATTTCCAACCAAGAACTCATCCATCTGCATATACCCTGAATTATTACCACCACGGCGCTGAGGGCTTATATATGTCTGGCGTGGACCACTCTGATTGAAAATTCCTGCAAGTGGTGTCTCTGAACTATCAATCTTGCCATCTAAAATCAACCTGAGAATTTCGAATAGTTTCTGCCGGCGCGCTGAACGTTTGCGCCGCTCTACTACTTCTTCGGCTGTGTTGATAGATTCGTTCATATTCTCATGCGAAACTATTCCACTCTACGGAATTTACCCTTACCACCCTTGAGTTTGGAATTCGTCTCCCCGTAAGCCTCAGCCTGCTTCTCTTTCATGTGCTCTTCCATGCAAGCCAGAACGTCACGGGCAATCTCACCTGGGTCTTGACCATCTTCCAATCGGCCCTTAAGATCTTGATATACCGCGATTTTTTCCTCTTTAGAGAACGCGAAAGGCACCTGCTGCTTAATCTCCCCTGGCTCTGGTTCGATACGCTCTACAATCAGCTGATCTGAATAACCGCGTGGTGGATTGTTGGAAAACCTATCCCCCAACAATCCCTGGACCGATGTGTTTCCTTTTAGCTTCATGTATCACCGATAGTGAAAGTTAAGGCATTTAATTGGTCTTGAACAACATCGGAAGACCCAAACAATTGCTCGGCAGCCTCAGCTGAAATTGAAAAATTGTGAGTAGTTTCATCAACAGTGTTTCTCAATTCATCTGTTAACCCATCAGGACCCACAATACCAAGCCTTTCTTGAAGTAAGTGAAGACTAAGGGTATTGATGTACAATTCAATGATGGATGGGTGAATAAGGTTGAAGCGCATTAGAATTTCCGAGTTCTGACCAAATCTATAGTATTTTTCCTTTCCTTTCTTTGTGTTTCAGGCACACCGCACACGAATGAAATATCGTCACCCACCGAGCGTTGTTGAGGATCTTCCTGAACCATTATCAACTGAGCATAGAGACCACAAGGTTTGTGCATTTGCATGAACCGCTCAAGTAAATGATATTCGTGATCGGTCCACATCCTTTTGAACTTCTGCTCAAAGCGTTCTTGAAGATTGTAGATTAGATGCCGAATAGCATTTTGATCAAGCAATGGCCTATCAAATAGCTTTACTGCGTCGAAATAGCTTGTAACACCCTCAACATTTACTAGGCCATCATCCAGTTTAAGAATACGATTCTGCGTTGAAGTGCAAAGAACGAAACCGTTCTCTGTTCTTCCATAACAGCCTAGTACTAAGTAAGCATTCTCCTCCACATTTATTTCAGCTCACGCTAGAAAACTAGCGAATTATAGATTGGAAACAACTTTAATAACTGTGTACCGCGCACTTTGGGACACTTCAAATCTCTCGCCCTTTGCAAGCTTGATTTGGTTTCGTGCCTGGGCAGTTCCAAGAGCCTCTTCCAAAGCCGGATAGGCGGCAGCTGAGCGTAGAATAACGTAGACGTCATTCGGGAACACATTATCCATTCCCTCTTCGCGCTTAGCATGATCCTTCACGGTTTGGTTTGGCAGAGCGAAAATGTCCATGGGAAGATCTTTGATCTTGTCCCAAAGTTTTGCGGCTGCGGTTTGTTCAACGGCCTTATCTGATTCCGTTTTTACCATCTTACTTCTCCTTCGTTACGCTGCTTGTTCTTTACCTTTTACAGCGTCTCTCAAAATCTTACGGAGAGCATCTACTTTTAGAGCACCCATAACTCTGGTGTATTCAGCACCATCTTTGAATACTATAACAGTAGGAACGCTCCTGATCTTATAATCTTTCGCAAGGCTTGGAACATCATCTACGTCAACTTCCTGAAACCTTATATTCTCAAACTCAGGCTGAACCTTCTTGATAGTACTCGCTACCGTCTTACATGGGGCGCACCAGGTTGCAGCAAACTTAACAAGACTGATTCCATTATCAATATCCAACATTCAGAACTCCTTGTAGATATTTCTCTTGCATCTAATATCGCTGAAAAAGAAAAAGATCGATCTGTTCACTAGCGAACATTCGACCTTATCCCTTGCTCATCTGGGCCGCTTTGCGGAAAGCTTCTTGAGTTTTCGCTGCAAATTCCTTACCAAGGATCTCTGTATCCTTGAGAATTTCAGCTTCGGTGAGAATTTTCTTCTCCAGCAATAGTTTCTCTAACACTGAAATACGAAGAGCTAATGTGGCGATAACCTGGCTCTGACTTACAAATAGTTCCTGGATGGCTTTGTCCATACTCTCCGCTCCGTAGTAGCTAACCGAGATAATGCCTAGTTCAAAATCAACTTAAATACCGTAATGATTCTCTATAGATCACTTAGCTATTGCAGCGTCTGGGAGTAAAATACCGTTGAGATGATCTAATTCGTGGGAAATTACTACAGCAGCAAACCCGGTAGCTATGAACCTATGTGGATGTACCAAATTTCCCTCGACAACAATTTCTTTGTATCGCAAGGTTTTTTCATATCTACCGGGAAAACTCAAACATCCTTCACCATCAAATTCAAATTGGTAATACTTTTTAGCTATTTTCGCATTAACTAAATCAATCTTTATATCTTCTACGCGAATTATAGCCATTTCCTTTGCGATGCCAATTTGAGGACAGGCTAAGCCAACACCAACCCGATTGTGCTTTGCTGCCCAAGCTAAACCCTCTTCAAGTTTGGCTCGAAGATCATCTACCTCGGATGGTAATACCAATTCACATTTCACCCTCAGTAAACTTTCATCGGTAATGATCATGACTGTGGACTACCCCTCCCTAAAGGCCCCAGGTTAAAAACTCGCGGTTGAACTGTTTGATAGCCATCCTCCAAAAGTTTGGGCTGACATCAATAGCTTCTTGAGTGCGAGCTGGTTCAAATGGTAATTTGATGGCCAGCCCCACAATCCGTGCGCACTTCTTCTTGGTTATCTTTCTCATCCAGCCCGAGCTTCAGCCCTCTGATCGCCTTTATGCAAAACCACAGTCATATTTCTGCCAGTGATCAAAGGATCCCCTTCGTACTGAGCCGAAATCAGCTGTGCGAACTTCTTCATTGTCTCAACACCAACGTCGCGGTGGGCCATCTCTCGACCACGGAATTGAACGGTTACCTTGAGCCGATTACCCTCATCAAGGAACTCTTTTAGCTGACGCGCCTTGACTTCCAAATCGTGTTCGCCTGTACTTGGGCGCAGCCGAACCTCTTTGATTTGGACTGCATTCTCACGCTGCTTTTTCTTGGCCGTGCGATCTCTCTTCTCTTGTTCGAACTTGTACTTGCCAAAGTCAAGAATCTTACAAGTTGAGGGATTGCCGTTCTTCCCTTGTGATACCAGCACCAATTCCAAATTGGCCGCATGAGCCATACGTAAGGCCTCATGAGTCTCGATGATTCCAATATTGTTATTGTCTTGATTTATGCAAACTATCTTTGATTCTCGAATGAAACGGCCAAAAATATATCGGTGATCGATTCGTGGTTGCGGTCTGGAGTATCTCATTATGTCCTATTGTTAATTGCGGTCTAGAATATCTGTCTTGATTTAGTCTTGATTTAGTCTCGATTTAAAGGTATCGAGCTACCTTTGTCCTAATTAAAGGTAATTTTATGCCCATCAATGTTTCTGGGCGTGGAGTACATCTGCTCCAGAAGACTTGGCCAGCGCTTATCCAACTCTTCCAAGCTGCGCTGTAATCCAGTCGTCACCTTCATGGTACCAATTACCATGGAGTCGCCACCAACCTCTTCTTTGAGGGTGGTATGAATTTCATCAAGTGCTCGAATAGCAAGTACCAAAGCTTCATCACGGCTCTCAATATCACTAAAAAACTCCTCAGTGACCGTATGAATGCCCTCTACCTCTTTGATGAAGAACTTCTTTTTGGTTTTTCGCGCCATCGTTGGGTTATCCTAATTGTCTCGATTTGTAAGGTATCAAGCTATCGATTCTACCTTTGAAAAGTCCTAATTTAGAACCACTGCTTCAAGCTGCTTATGTAAATCTACATCTATGCACAAAATGCTGTTTTCCATATCATTTATTATATGGAAATCATCATCCCCTATATCATTTTCGTATTGAATAACTGGAAATCCGAATATTTGAGATACAGATACAACCTTTTGTAAATCTTCTATCAAATATAAATGGTCGTATATACAACAGACCCATGCTTGAGGAATATGTTTGAATAGTATGTTTGGAAACTTCTTTGATAAGAAATCGGCATCGTCATATTCAAAGTCATGTCTTTCAGCCCATTGCTTATGGAATTCCGTTACGGAGATCATAACAGCTCCTTTGCGACCTTTTGGAGCGCATTCCCCGCCGGAGTTTTCCAATTAGGATTCCTCAACAGCGCCGATGGATGGTAGCAAGGCATCAGCTTCCACCCAAACCAATCCTCCCACTCCCCACACCGCTTCGAGATTTCCCCGCGCCCAGTCAACCCCTCAAGAGCAGTATTGCCAAGCGCAACAATAACCTTAGGCTTTATTGTACCAAGCTGAACTGACAAGAAAGGCTTGCAAACATCCATCTCATCTGGCTTGGGTTTACGATTGCCTGGCGGACGGCACTTGCAGATATTTGCTATGTAGACATCCTCGCGCTTCAGCCCGATGCTCGCGATCATGCTGTCCAAGAGCTTCCCAGCCCTGCCAACAAATGGACGCCCAGTCTCATCCTCAGTCTGTCCAGGGGCTTCTCCAACGAACATCACCTTGGCATCCAAAGCCCCCTCACCAAAGACCGTGTTGGCCCTGCCCTCGTGCAATCTACAAGAGATGCACCTAGAAACCTCACCGCTTAATATCTCTAGACGTTTCTGCTTCGAAAACATGGCAACATGAATAGACCATTCCGTACTAGCCCTCTCGACAGGTTACGCTTTCGAAAGATGAGAATCTCTTCTTCATAATCTCGATAGCTGTAGGATTCTCATCGATCAGTATGCAGTTGCGACAATTCAAAGCCGAAGCCTCTCCAAATGATCCGCTTCCCGCGAAGAAGTCCATTGTCAAATCTCCTGGGTTGGAATGTACTTTAACAATCCTTTCCAGTATCTTGAGAGGCTTCTGGGTTGGGTATCCGGTCTTTTCCTTGCCGTTCGTGTGGACTATTGTATTCCACCAAGAATCAGTTGGTGTCTTTCCAATGGCGGCTTTCTCCTTCCCAACTAATCCAGGAGCCATATAGGGTATTCTATCAACTTCATCGTAATTGAAGGTATAGTTATTACTATCCTTTGCATACCAGAAGATGTTATTGTGTTTTGCAGACCATTTCGTCTTACTGCGACCACCATAATCGAATGACCAGATAATCTCGTTGATGAAGTTATCCCTACCGAATATCTCATCTGTCCAGACTTTGACGTAATGACATTCACGCCAATCTAGATGAATAAAGAAACTTCCATTATCAGCGAGGAGTCGATGAGCCTCTTGAATTCTCGGGACAATGAAATCCTTGAAGTTATCAAAAGAGTCTTTGTATGACTTATCTGCCCGCGCCTGAACTTTCCCGGTATTGAAAGGAGGATCAATGTAAATCAAATTGATGCTCTTATCTTGGAACTCGGGAAGGATATCAAGGTTGTTGCCCTGGATTATTCGAATCGACATATTACAAACATTCTGAAAGATACTTTATAGCCTGTGATGAGGCTTTAAATATCTTACCCTTAGCCGCACCATGAATCATTAGGTTGTCAATCATCCCGAAATCTTCGATCATCAATCCATCTGGGGCGACTCGATCTTTGTAGAGAGAAAGATGTGTGGTGTAACAGGCCACAATCAAACCTCTTGCCAAACCATACCCAATCTCAAATGCGGTGCCGGCATCTACGGATGGGCCTCGGAATGGAGAAATGTTGGCTAGAACAGCCGCGCACGACCTAATGAGACCAAGGTTACCCTCGAAAATCGTGTAGCCGTTCTTCTCTTGATTGATTGGCTCTTCCAGCGTAATCTTGGCATCAAGCGGAAACACGCCTTCTAAGTTGCAAAGATCGCACTGAATCTTGAGAACTCCTGAGCGGTCATCGACGTCTGGAAAGAAAACATCCGGACCAGCTAGATACACCCTATTATTTTTCATAGGCTTTCACCTTGTAGAAATCGTCTATCTCAGTCTCTAAAAGTTTGAATGCGAGAGTTGAAATCGCTCCCTTATCCAACTTTGATATCAAGCTCCGTGTTTGATGAAACCAGTGCCGGTGCTACCAAATCCACCAGCCCCACGCTCAGTATCGCCGAGAACATCCACTAGTTCCAGTTGAACTTGTACAACTGGAGAAATGATCATCTGAGCAATCCGATCTAATGGATTGATGGTGAATGCCTCAACCCCGTGATTGATGAGGATAACTCCAATTGGACCGCGGTAATCAGAGTCGATAGTGCCAGGGGAGTTCACGATAGAGATCCCACTCTTCAGTGCCAAGCCGGAGCGCGGACGAATCTGAGCTTCGAATCCTGCGGGAATTTCCATAGACAATCCAGTGGGGATCAGCTCCCAATTCTGAGAACCTAAACCTCTAGGAGACAACTTGATTGGACGGTCGATGGCGGCTTGAAGATCAAACCCGGCGGAGCCTGTGGTCTGGTATTTTGGAAGAGCAACCTTAACGGAACCAACAAACTGAACACGAACAATCATATCGGTCATGAGAATTACTTTCTACTTTAGCCCATTCCATTAAATATCTTGGTCAGGACGTTGCCAAAGTCACGGGTGTCGATAGGTTCCAGGCCAACTGAGCTTTCCTCGACCACGTAAGTCTTTCGCATATCATTCCACTCATCCCAGGTCTTTGGTCTACGTTCATTCTCCATATCTTCTTTGACATCAGCACAATAGTAAGTATGACTTTCTATATCTTGCATCAATGCCTTTTGTTCCTTTTCGGAGCGACGACAATCAAATGTAAGAGGTTCGCATGCTCTAAACAACAAACCTAGAGATTGTAACCAAATTGCCACTGGTTCCATGTTATTCGTATCCATCTTTATCGCCATACTTATCCTCTAGGTCTTTGAGTATAGATTGGACTACATGATCCTTTTCTGCCTGCTGCAACATTTTTCTAGAGGTAACATTGATTATCGTCTCTTTGTTGGCAAGCTTGATTAGTATATCTGAAATCTCTCGATACTCTTTGAATTGTGCTTCTGTATTACCACCCTTACCATACTTGGCATGGAAGTCCTCATGATGAAAAACACAAAGGGTAACCCCATTAGTAACATCGTATCGCTCTGCTGGGAAATCCGCCCAGGCATTGAGATGATGTGAGTTGAGGGCGGTGCCTTTGCGATTGCAGATAACACAGGCATAGCTATCTCGGCGCTTTACTTCTTGCGCCCAGCGAATGTATCCGTAATCATCTTTCCTATCGAAGAATGTTCCCATCATTCCACCGCCTTATGTGGACAAGTCCCATCTATTCCCTTTGCCCTTACTTATTATTGGATTAAACGGAACGGATATCCGCCTGATTATCAGGTGCTTTGTCATAATTTTAATATGGCACCCCGATAGCTATCACTCTCCGAGCAAAGATCTTATTGCTCGCAGGCGCTTCTCAGGGTCCTTTGAAGATGCAGCGATTTTTACGACATCCTTCAAGATATCGGCAGCGTCTTTGAACGAACCTTCGGCAGTACGCGAAAAGCAAGTTCCACAAACTACAATAGAACTATCAAAGCCAGATAGTTTCACTGTCTTGAGTTCATGCTCAAAACATTCACTACCACAACCCTGACAGTTCATCGGCGCTGGAAAAGCTAGTTCAGTCATAGTACCGCCTCAAATCTATAGAGATACGTCAATATCCCATATATGTCTCAATTTGTAAGGTATCGAGCTACCACTATACTATATCAAGGCAGTTCGCTATGACTGAGCTATGATGCTATTCTATCTAATTCTTCGCGAATACTGGCAGCAGCACTCCTAACCCCAGGGAAATACATCTCCCAATCGGGGTGAGGATTTGGAATTACCGCATATTCCAGGGCTAAAGAATCAACAGGGGCAGTGGGCTTTCGAAGTAGTTTTAAACCTGCCTCTTCCGGTGTTCTGTTACCCTTAGCAGCATTAATTGACAAAGAAGCCGTGACACAATTTTCCCAAATACTCTTTCCCCCACGAGCTTTTGGAATTATATGGTCCACAGTAAGTTGAGATGGATGTAATATAACCCCTGTATAACAACATCTAAAGAGATCTCTTCTAAATACTCCACGGAAATTGAACCTTGGAATAAGTGGTTTCTTACGAACATAAGTCTTAAGAATGATAACTGCCGGATAGTCCATACCCTTGTACATAGGTATACCCTTCCACTCGGAGATGACATCCGCCTTTTCGGTCATGACAAGACGAACCATTCTATGAAATGGAAGAAATGCAATAGGCCTATACATTTTGTCGAGCAGCAAAGTTTTCATGAAAATCGTGGCAAGGAAACCCACTCCGGACCTTTGGCCCGGACGCACCTACGGTGCGAAGTCTCCCCTGTGAGAGGAATTGCCACCCTCCTAATACCATTAAGTATTTTTCAATCTGTCTATTGATACTCTGATATCTTCTCCAGGCGTACTTGGAGATTCATTTCCAACGCAAGTCCATCCCGTCTTATCTCTCCTAGCAAATAATTCTATCTTGTGATGTTCTTCCCCTGGAAACATCTTTTCTAGCATATCTTGTAATGAATCTGGTTTTACTGAATGCTTAGTTGCTGGAAAGAAATGAACCGATCTCTGAGATTTATTAACTAGATGACTGTATACTTTACCACGAACGCCAATTAATACAAGTTCGTGTGTCTGTCTGAACAATCGGCCCATTCCAAAGGCTAATACGTCTTCTAGAACGAATCTTCGCAGTAGATCGTCAATAGATACTAGTTTATTATCAGATTTTGACCACTTGACAATTGACTTAAGCAAATCCTGGAGATGAAACTTCTTTGTCTTAACCCAGATATGAGTTTGGGTCTGCCTAAATCCCCAAGCCTTCATTACTTCAAGACCATCTTCTATTAGAGAGGATGGGCACCAAAGCAGAAGTACAGCGTCATCTTCTGCAATATCCTTGACTGGTAATACCTTTAAGTCCTCGATAGATAAAGTTGAATATATAGATGCTGCTCCTCGCTTTGTTTCCGACATCGTCAATCGGTCTGAAAACATATATGGTGGATCACTACATATAACTCTAAATTTCATTTTACACTCTCAATCTTAGAAATAATAGAATCAATCATTGCAATATTAAGATCAATCTTCAGTCTATCCAACTCTTCCTTCTTCTTCTCATGTAACTTGCGTAAAGCAAACTTATGTCGCATGTCATGAAGGGAATACTTAGATCTCGGTCTTTGATGTTCCCTATTTAAAGAATCAGATAGGTTTTCAATAGGCATGGAATGAAGCCAATTCATAGCTTCATCTTCGGTAGAGGTTTTCAAACAATATTGATCATGTTCATCCGCAATTGCCTGAAGATCAAGCCCTAGTTCATCTATTGTTTCACGTAAAACATTAACGTTCGATAACTTCATAACCTAACTCGCGTAAGAAAGCTGCAGCATGTTCCCTGAAACTCGTATGTCCACCACGTTCCCAGGACAGCAATGTATCCCCATCTTCAAAACCAATGAGAGTTTGAATTGACTGCCCAGTTTGCTTAGATTCATTTTCAAGAGTGGTTTTGAAATCTTGTAGGCGGTTCTTGTACCCGATCACAAAATCGTCACCAGCCTTCTTCATCAAGACATCATCACCATCAGCGGCCTTCTTAGCTTTGTGATAGTCCCAATATACATTCTCTGGGGAGAGGAATTCATGGCAGATAGAACAATCGTATCCACATTCCTCTTGTAAATTCTTTGGTTTTGATGGAGAGATACCAATCTTTCGTCCTGGTCCGTGGACTTCTGGTTCCCAATATGATGCAGTATAAAGAGTAATAGTCATTTGTTGTTCCTAGTTCAAATAGCAACGGCTGGTAAACACGTCACAGAAACGCATCTACCAGCCTTATTGCCTCGGGCTCAGCCCTCTCGACTAGCCTTTATAATTGCTCTTCAAGATTTACCAACGATTCTTCCAATCCCTCAAGTTCTCCCTGAACTTCAATTGAAAGTTCAGATATATCTGTGAGTAGATTGTTGATATTATCAATAGACTCTCGAATGTTCTCAACTTCTTCTGAGACAGCCTCATGAGATAGGCGAGGAGTAACTCGCTTAATCACATTTGGCTCATTTGTCGAAGTACTTCTTTTTCCATATCTATACTGAGACAAATTAACCACCACCTTCCAAATTACCCCATATCAACTACGAATGGGTCAAGCTCCAACGGAATATCCGAGGGAGGCACACTAATCTGGTACAAAGTATCAATTGACTTCTTGCCACTATCTGGTGGAAATCTCTTGATGACATGTACCTGATAATCTCCAGGGGCCAACGACATCATCCATCGACCTTTAGTATTAGTTCTTGTTTGACTTATAAGTTCGTTATTTGTATCTAGAACTTCTATATTAGCTAAAAACAACACTTCATTTCCACGATTCAATACTTGGGTTACCGTAGATTTTGGACCAGGTTTCGGACCTCTCTGGCCACGTGAGGTTCCACGCTTAGAAGCCTCCACCATATCCCCACCATTCTCAGCAGGCTTCGCTACATAATTACTTGGCATCTCATCTAGGTTTAGACCCTGACTTGCAGCTATCTCTGAAAATCTATTCGTCTTCGGTCTGCTCTCAAAATTATCTTTATTGATCACATCAATTGGATAAGGAGCGGCCATCTTGGGAACTGCTGTAGAAGAAGCGGGCGGTGGAACAGATTGAGCCTTGTTAGCTTTCCCTAATAAATTCTTTAATAGATATTCGCTATTCTGAACTCGCTTATCTAGCGTAATCAGTTTAGACTCTATAGATAATAGAATATCTGTCGCCGCCCTTTTATCTCCGTCAGCCATTATTCTCCCAGAATTATTCCGAAATCAATCTTAATCCTCTTGATTAATTGAATACTATCAAGAGTCAAATTTTCACTCAATAGCAGATGTGAAATGACATCGCTGGCCTTATTGGCACTTTCTACAATATTTAGCAACTTCCCATCCACAATGATTGCATAGTGTCCTTCGGGAACGGTTTGGGAATCTGAAGATGAATTAGAAGATTCTTCATCATCTGCTTCATTCTCTTCTGTTTCTTCATCCGGTATTTCATCTTCATCTTCTTCATCCGGCTCTTCGTCTCGTGTAATGACCGCCATATCCTCTGGCCATTCGGTGACCTCGTTAGCCTCCGCCGCCTCAGATTCTAACTCATAAGCCTTGCCTTCAATCTCCAATTGAAGCTCTGAATACACCAGGTTGACAAGTTCTCCAATTACTGGTCTATCTGCTGCTTTCAGTGAACCCAATTTCTTGAGGATATCTGTGAATATACCCTTATTGCCAAAGATTTTTACTTTAAGATCTGATAGGTCTTGTTCGTCGTTAACTTCGGCCAGTTCAGTTACAGTGAAATTCTTGACATACGTCAATTTCTTTCTGAAGAACTCTACAGATTTTGCAATCTTAGCATTGTCAATATCAACTAATGGATTTAGTCCCTGTAGTTTCTCAATATCAACTTCTTCATTATTATCCACTACAGATGGTCCAGCTACTTTATCATCATACCAAGAATGTTCTACATGACCAACAGCCACAAAGTTTGACTTTGGAGGTATGAAGTGATCATCGTCTTCGACTTTTGGCTGAGTTGGTTGGTTCGGTTTCTTAAAAGAAATTTTAGAGCTTGGTTTTGAGGCTTTTACTACAACAGGTTCACCACTAATCTCTTTTATTTCAGGAACATTACGCCTATGGCCACCGCTAACTTTCGGCATTCCGAATTCATCATGAAGCAATGAATTGCCACCAACTTTTGGTTCCATATCCAAACGCTGATGCTCTGGTTGTCTCGTCTTAGCCTCCAGAATTCTTTCTACAGCATCTTTATCATCGTTCATACATTCCCTCAGATCTCTTTTCGTCCCTTCGTATTTGGGTTTGTGCCCGTGCCTTCTGACGGCGATCCCATTCACCAGTCTTAACCATATTCTCTCGAATCTGGGTCATCATCCTACGATCCACTGCCTCCCGCGCCTTGCGACGCTTCTTGGCACTCGGCTTTTCATAAGCCATGCGTTCCTTAATCTGCCCAACGATACGCTCCCTTTGAAACAAAGCCTTGAATTTTCGGTATGCATATTCGAAGTCTTCACGTGAAGATCCCTCCACTTTAACTTCGATAGGCCTAATACTATTGGGATCTAAAATGCTTCCTCTCATATTTCCTCTCCATCCTCTTCTTCGTCATCTGTTAGGTCACGCTGTCTCTCTGCAAAGTCAGAATCTGCTGCTTTCTTTTCTTTCAAAACTTGTTTTAGAGACAATTCTAAGTTGTCCTCGTTCGGTAATTCTCGACCTTCAGGTATAGCGATGAATACAGCATTGAAATAAAGCTCTTGCAAATGAGCATAGGTAAGTTTATTCTTAACAGCCTTCTTTGCAATTGCTGCAATCTTCTTACTTGGTAATATATCAACTAGATATCTATTAAGATATTTTGTGGTTTGATTAACATCCGGCAATGGAAATTCAAAGAAACTATCAAAACGACGCGGACGACTCTTCAAATTCTCTTCCAAGTTAGAAAAATCATTGCCAGTTACCACCGTCAAAATGCCATCGCGCTTCTGTAGTCCATCCAAAAGCTGCAGAAAATGACGAATATCAATTGTCTTAACCAACTCTTGCAGATCTTCAAAGAATAAAAGTGCAGGGGAATGCTGCTCGGCATATTCAAAAGCTTCCTCTAACAATTCATCAGGAGTCGAATGCCCAGGCTGAATAGTAACCGGCTTTAGCTGCGGGTATTGCGCCATAATTACCCGAAGAGTTGAGGTTTTTCCGCAGTTGTGATGTATATAAAAATCATCTGTTAAATATAAATGATCTTTATCTAATACAAATCCATAATAATTTCCAACACCCATACTCCTAATGGATTTAATCCCCCGGATCAACGGCATTTTATTAGGCCTTCCCAAAATCGCTTTCTTTCTTGGTAATATAACCGGAACCTTTTCAATATTTCCAAATATACCAATCCTATAATATCGACCAGAAAAATTAATGGATTTTATATTCTTAATACATTCCTTTACAGTTACCTGTAACCCAAGACTTTTAACCAAGAAACATATATCTTTCGTTAATTGTTGACTCTTTTGCAGTACTTCAAAATAGCCCTTATATCCTTTGCCTTTTTTGTTTAATTTTTCAGTTCCTCTCCAGGTTACACTAGTATAACAACCGTCTGTATCAATAATACCTGCAAGTAATTTCAAACGATCATCAATCGATGCTGTTAGATATTGGTAAGGTATATGTTTATTATCTAATACGTTTATCTCTCGCAATAATGCATTTATAGGATTCCTTTTCCCACCACTAACTATGTGTAACGTATCGCATTTTGCCGTAGCAACAGATTTCGTTCTCGTAACTTGACAAGAATATTGTATAGCAAAATTGCATACAAAATTATCTATTTCAAGATCTGCTGTGGTAATTGATGCTTCATGACTACTACCATCACCAAGCCATATACCCAAAAAATATGGATCCAGCTTTAGAGTTTGGTTAACTCCAAACTCTAAAGCTGGAGACAAACACATTTGATAATTGTTTTTTTGAGCATTTTGAGTTAGACTTAAAAAATCTGATACTGTTATATTGAGTTTTGGTGGAACGGTTGGTCTTGGCCTACGGCACCGAAGATGAAGAATATGATCCTTATTAACAATAAAAGGATCTGATTTTGTTGGTTGTATCTCAAACATTTCATCAGAGCCAGAAACTAATTTAAGAACTTCTCGTTGCTTAGAATCTGGACCCATTAACAAATCACCAACTACCACATCTTCAACTTTTTTCACTGTACCATCATACATTAATATTCCAGTACCAGCAGCATGGCAGCCCCTAGAACCCCAAAATCCAATCCCGCGCCGCCACGGAACCTTCAACTTTTCATAAATGGCCTTAGATCCAAGGAAGCCATCGATGGTAGTAATAATCCTACTCTTCAAATCATCTGGTAAGAAGATATCATCCCAAGAAGTACTCGGATCATATGGAATTGCATCACCACCAATAACCTCAATCTCCTGGCTGTCACGCTCCCTCTTATTCTGCCAAGCTTCATATTCATTACGTAAGGATATATAAGCTTCAAAATCTGTCCGCTTAACCAAAACAAAAAAGCTAACCTCGTCCTCATTCTGGTTTCCCTTATGGAATAATCCACAATGATAGAACTTAAGATCGTCTTTTTGTATGTTGAATATTCCAACTCCAACAAAGTGTTCATCATGAAAGTCACTTTGCCAAGAAGTAATTGCATCGGTATGAAGAGCTTTGACAGTTACTCCAGTTTCTTCGCAGAATTGTAAGAATGAACCATCAATACTAATCTTGTTGTGAATAAACGGAACCCAATCACCACGATCTTGATTACTGACAATGTCCTTGGCCCAATGCATCAATTCGATAAGACTCTGTTCTGGTCTTGATTTGCTGGAAGTATTTTGATATCCAACAGAAATGCTTTCTAGTCTTTTGGATGTTAGAGATTCCTGGGCGGAAATTTGCTTTTCTGAAAATCTATTCATTGTATATCTTTGTCTCGATTTTAAGGTATCAAGCTACCACTCAAAAGAAAAGCTGACCATTCTTTTGCATGCACTTAAACTGTTTGTAATTGCGCGGGGTATCCCTATTGCACACTGCCTCTGAGCCTAAGATGATCATCGTCTGCCTAGCTGGGATGAACTCTGCTAACTTGTGGTGACGAAATGCTCTTGGTTTATTGATAAGCTTCTCAAGCTCAGCTTTATTCATGAAAAGTACTCGTCCCAGCGTACTGGACAATCAAGAAATGCTTTTTATAACTTTCTCTACTTTTTTATTATAGACGGGAGGTGTTACTTTATTATAATCTAACCAATTTACCTGCGCGTCTTCGGGCAACTCCTCGACATTCTTACAATTAGGATATCCCATACATGCTAACTTCAATTTACCACTCATCAATGTTGCATATAATTCATTTCCGCACTTGATACATTTCTTACCAAATGGTATCTTCCTCTTACCTAAACACTTAGGATAATTGGAACATGAATAAAATGGGCCAAACCTTCCGTCTGGCCTTGGTACCATCCCAGCACCGCAATCAGGACACTTGACGCTTTCATCTACCTTAGCCTTCTGTGATTTTGGAATTACTTTACCATCCTCCACAGAAACATTAGCTATACCATCACACCCAGCCTTATACTTCATGCAACCAGCGAAAAATCCATACTTGGACTTACGCAGAACAGTATCTCCGCCACACTTGGGACATGGAATACCTGTAACTTGTCCCTGCCCAGCTCGTGCCTTCTGGAATTCCGCTTTGAACTCATCGAAAAACTTCGTCATCATCGACAGATAATCAAGCTTACCATCAGCTATCTTGTCTAATGATTTCTCCATGTTGGCTGTATACATGTAGTCCATGAAGGAGAATGTAGATTTCAAATCGTTAGATACTTGCCGACCAAGATCTGTTGGGACAAATCCAGCTGCAGTGCTCTTGACATACTTCCGATTAGAGATTTTGGCGATGATGGTTGCGTACGTAGATGGTCTACCAATCTCTTTACGCTCCAACTCGGCATTCAAGCTGGCTTCTGTATAGCGTGGCGGTGGCTTCGTTTGAGATTTCTCCATCTTCACCTTGGGTGGAACCAAAGTAACCATATCCCCAACAGCCAGTGGTGGTAGCGTTACATCCTTATCCTTCTTGAGGAACTCCTTAGCAATGAACATCCAACCTTCCTCGCGAAGAGTCTTTCCCTCGGATTGTAAACGCTGTCCCTTGCTAGCTTTTACAGTTACCTTCACCACATCAAAAACAGCTGGCTGCATCTGACTAGCTACAAACATTCGCCAAATGAGATTATAGATCTGCTGCTGATCACCAATCAACGCAGCTTTATCAGGATGATTTTCTACATGGGTAGGGCGAATAGCTTCGTGTGCATCCTGAGCTTGGTCCTTATTCTTGAATTCGTTGGGCTGATCTGGAATTCCAAACCCATTCTTTGTAAGGAACTCTCTCACTTCTATAATTGAATCAGCGGAATTGCGAACTGAATCGGTACGTAAGTAAGTTATGAAGCCAGCCTCATACAACTCTTGAGCAGCCTTCATAGTCCGCTCACCAGCAAACTTCAGTTTAGTAGAAGCTTCCTGTTGCAGAGTAGAGGTAATTAGTGGAGGAGGTGCTTTACGCAGCATCTGTTTCGCCTGAACATCATCAATCACGTATGTGGAAACGTCCAGATCGTCTTTGATTCTCTGCGCTTCTTTTTCGACATCAATTCGTGCAGGATATTTCGCTACGAACTTCTCTGTGTTGGATAGAGTAGCGCTGATGTTGTAGAAAGATTCAGGAACGAAAGCTTCAATTTCCTCTTCCCTGTCTACAATCATTCTTAGGGTAACAGATTGGACACGGCCGGCGCTAAGTTTATCTCCAAGCTTCTGAGAAATGTAAGGAGACACCATAAAACCCACAATACGATCCAGGACTCGTCTAGCCTGTTGAGCATCATAAAGGTTTTGATCAAACGGACGTGGGTTAGCAATAGCTTTTCTGATAGCTTTTTCGGTAATTTCATGGAATTCAACCCTTTTTAGTGGTTTGTTGAGACTCTTCAACTGGTCAACAATATGGAATGCGATAGCTTCGCCTTCACGATCAGGATCTGAAGCAACGAAAATTTCATCAGCATTCCTAGCCACATCCACTATTGATTTGATCTTGTCCCTCTTATCCGGGTTCACTTCATAACGAGGCTTGAAACCATTCTGGATATCCACCCCTATGTCCCCACCACCATGACCTTTGGATAGATCAATGATATGGCCTCCGGTAGGCCTAATCGTATATCCTACACCCAAGTACTTGGTGATAGTCTTGCTTTTTGCTGGGGATTCTACGATGACGAGAGCATTAGTCATTCTCGATAGTCGCAATCTCACCAGTATTCTCGACCCCAATCCTGCGAATTAGTCCATCAATTCGGCTGGAGATATTCCGATACAGAGCTACCGCGTCATCATCCTTACAAGCAAATGACTTCAACATGCACTCATTAGATACGTGCTGTAATAGATTTGATGCGTACTTGAAAAACATTATTGACTCTTTTAATCTCGATTTATAAGGTATCGAACTACCACTAATTGAATGTCAAGGTATTAGTTCCTTGACAAGTCTACTCTTTCCTTTACGTGCCGAGAATATCTGTCTTGAATTCAATTCCAACACGTAGAGTTTCTCGGCATAACTTCCATCTAGGGTAATGAATTTATCATGAACCAATGGTCGTCCATCCTTCTTACCAATACCACCAGTTATAATAGTCTTATTCCATTGACATCTAAATCTACTTCCGGCATTATATACTAAATTAAATACACTCCTATCCTTTGTTAACACAGATGGGTTTTGTTTCTCTAATGGAATATTTGGATCACACCCACCATGGACAAAGATATAGTTATCATTCTCATAATACGGCAAAAGTAAACTCAGGAAGTTTAAATGTTCTTGCGGAATAAATCTTTGAAGATATTGCCGTTTGATTAGATATGGATTTGAGAGTTCAGATCCTATAAGTTCCAAATATCCAAGGAGTGCGTTTTCACCTCCTGACGATAGCCATGCCCCGTAATCCTCTGGGGTTCCTTGTGGATCAATTGAATTGAGTAGTTTTAGATCATTGTCTCCTAGAAGACATATGATTTGCCCTGGAGTTTCCTTTTGTGCTTTTAATATCAGATCAATTGTTTCATGTGACCTTGTTCCGCTTATGTAATTACCAAGAAGAATCAATTTATCTATTTGGCCTCCGGTTTTCCTAAGTGGTAATATTCGACTAAGTATAAGTTTCAGTTCATTATGCAATCCATTAATGTCCGAAACTACGTACAAACAGCTATCTGCTGGCCTCCAAAACGACATAATCGCTGGATATATCCGGTCGATCCGTGTACGATGCGCGGGAGAAATTAGGATGAGCGCAATTACTCTGTCAGATGACCAAGGGGCCGCGTACCAAATAATGGCCAGGTGGCTAGCCAATGGAGGGAAGGTTCATCCCAAACAAACCAACCCACAATTACTTACATTGGGTGGGTATGCGGGTTCAGGTAAGTCTACGCTTACATCGGTTCTTGCAAAGGAATTTGGAACGGCCATTCGATTTGCCTTCTGCGCACTGTCCGGTAGAGCCGCATCGATCCTTGGGACCAAGCTTCGAGCCCAGGGAATTACCTTCGGGGATGGCGGCCACTACTGCGGAACCATTCATCGCCTCATCTACAAACCGATTGAAGATGATAAAGGCGAAGTTGTGTACTGGGCAAAGAACCCAAAGTTAGATTATGACGTTATAGTTCTTGATGAAGCCTCTATGATCTCTGAGGATATCTTCAGAGACCTATCCTCATATGGTATTGATGTACTTGCAGTTGGAGATCATGGGCAGCTACCACCTATTGAAGGTAAGTTCTCTCTAATGCAGGCTCCAATCTTGCGCTTGGAGAAGATTCATAGGCAGGCACAGGACAATCCAATCATACATTTATCTATGGTGGTTAGGGAAACTGGCAAGATACCACCATCATTATCCGACAATAATCACATTTCAATCGTTCCAAAGTCTCAATACGTAGATTACTTGAGGCAGGTGTACAAAGGCCGCCAAGATCCAGAGGACATTCTAGACTGCGCAGTTCTTTGTTACATGAACGCTACTAGGGTACGGTTGAATACCATGATTCGAAACGTTGTATTTGGCAACGTAAGCCAAGTACCTCTTTCAAATGACCTAGTGATCTGCTTACGTAACGTTGTAAAAGTAAATTCTAAGCAACCACCGATGTACAATGGATATCGCGGGTACTTTGAATCTGGAGTTACTGAGATTGATGATCACTTCTGGTCAGCCAAACTCAACTTTCCATATGAAGGAGTTGAAGTGAAGGTAAACAATCTCTGCAAGTATCAATTCGGATACCAGAAAACCTTCAGTTCATTCTCTGAGCTTGAAACTTTCGGTATGGAAGTGAAACACTGGAACGAAGTAGGGTTGCTCTTTGACTACGGATACGCCCTGACAGTTCATAAATGTGTTCACCCACACACATTTATAGAAACAGAATTCGGACTTCAAAGAATAAGTGAAATACAAAATTGTGGCAGTATATTATCCCCATATGGAGAAAAAAAATACATTAATAAAATATCAACTAAGCAGAAAATGCTCAAAATCAAAACTAAAGAAGGATATTCATTAACTGCTACAATAGATCATGGTATCGATATATGGAATGTTAACTCTGGAAATTATGAAAGAAAAACATTTGCTGAGTTATCTGTAAATGATATAACTAGAATATCTCTGTTGCCGCCAATTACTTGTAAAACAACATATCTATTACCATCTGATATAAACACAGATATAAGAGCAAAAATTTATAATTTACCATCTTTAGTTAGTGAAGATTTCGCAGAATTTCTTGGTCTTATGGTGGCTGACGGGTGCATTTTTAAAAAAGGATTCAGATTAGCTAAAAGACACAAAGATGTAACAGATAGATTTTCCCATTTGTGTAGAGTTCTATTTGGTGTGGAACCTAAAGAAAGCAGAACAGAACACAAACTTGGGTGGTATACCTCTGAAATAAATTCCACCCAACTATCTTCTTGGCTTTCTTGTATAGATGGATTATCTCCACATACAAAAAACATTCCAAAATGTATTCTCGCATGTAATAATTCTATTAGATGTAAATTCTTAAAAGGTTTATTTGAAGACGCTACGGTAAATATAAAACGCGGGAAAATAGATCATATCGAATTTTCTAATAAAAAACTAGATGTGATAAAAATAGTACAATTAATGTTGTTGGGGTTTGGGATCGTTTCAAGTATATTTCCATATAACAATAATTATAGATTGTGTATTTATGGGTCATACTGTAAGATATTTAAAGATAAAATTGGATTTGTTTCTTCATTTAAAAATGATAGGTTATTACTTAAGTTCCAGGCCTTTAGAAAATTTCGAATACCAATTTCAAAACAATTCGCTAATCTGATAAAAGACAGCTCAACACGAAATAATTCTAAAATAGCAGGGTATATTTCTAGAGATAATCTGATGAAAATTGATAGTGAAAATGAGAAATTAAATTATCATCATACAAAAATCTATTCAATTGAAGAGGTATCTGATACGGAATCTATATGTGTGACAGTTCCAGAGGGAAATCAATTCATACAAAATGGATTTTGTGGCTGGAATTGTCAGGGGTCACAGATGGGAAACGTCATCCTGTTCAACGAAAGACCAGCCCCAGTCAGCGAGGACAACTACCGCCGTTGGTTATACACTGGCGCGACTAGGAGTACAGATAAACTGACCATAGTTATGTGAACTACCCACAGGACTAGCCTGTGGGCTTCCTTTCGGCCCTTCGGGCATCAAGGCATTTGAATTCGGCCTGTTCCATGTCGAATTGTAGAATATTTACTAATTCTTCTGATTAAGAAGAATTGGGATAGATTCTATATTTGAAAGCTTTAAACATCTGATATTCTAGGGTAGTATTAGTATCTCTCGACTTATTAATAATTGGCAATTCATCCCCTGCCTAAAGGCAGGGGCTTTCTTGCACATTAGGGTAAAAGAAATAGCTAGTATGGTTAGCCAAGGATATAAGATAGATCTAATTCGCATCGAGATTGAAAAGTGCGAAGTGGTTTGTGCATGTTGCCACAGGCTGCGCGCCGCAAAGCTAGACCTTCGCTAAGCGGCCGGCAACGAAACCCTCCTAATTCCTGCCTCTCTGTTAACTCTGCTATACCTACTATACTATAGATTAATTAAGGAGAGATATACCCTCCTATAGGGTACTCAGGTGATGTATTTTTGGTCTAGCAGTCTAGCAAATGCCCATAAAGGCCGTAAAAACGGGTTTTGGCTCAAGCTGGTCTAGCGGCTCGCAGCGAAAACGTTGGCCGGCCAATATCCACATAAAAATTAACCATTATCCCTTGACGATAAATTTTGGATGTTTAGATTGCTGGCTGTTCAGAACAATCTGAACAAGGAAATACATATGATTAGAAACATTTTTGATGCACTAAATGCCATTGATGAAGTAATCACAGAAGGATTGGACAATGCGGTTGCGTTCACTCGCAAGGTCAAAGACAATGGAGATAGTTATTCTCTGAAGCTCGATCTCCCTGGGTTCGAAAAGGAAGAGATTGAGATCGAGATTGTTGAAAACGTACTAAACCTCAAGGCAAAGAATGAGGATGGTACTAAATCATTCGCCTTCTATGTTCCCAAAGACATCAACAAGGACGCCATTGGGGCTTCATTGAAGAATGGGCAATTAACAATTACCCTACCCAAGGTGTCTAAGGTACCTGCTAGTACGCAGAAGGTTCGAATTACCTAAAGGCGTTTAAAGATATACTCGTGTAAGGCTTCTGATGGGCGGTAATTACTACCGCCCGCTGCTATTTTACCACGATGCCTCTGCCATTTGAACGCACAGCTCGCTGATCTTCTTTATGTTAGGGGTGTTTGGAAGCTTCGAATGCTCATAGAGTGCATCAATCTCTATTGTTTGCCTGTTGAACCACTCCAAAAGCTCATCAAACGTCCATGCTCCATTGCGAATGGCCAGAAGTTCTTCTGCATCCGGTCTTCGAACACGCATGATACCGTCCGTCATCAGCTCTTTGCAGCATCTTGATAGGCGAACTAGGTGCATTGCGTGCTTGCAATTACCATGAATAGCAACTTTGCCATTGCGCCTAGTAATCAAAGTTCCATTTGGCACAGTAAAACATACAATCCGTTGTTTTTCTACTTCTATCTTTTCTACATTTTGACACCTAATAAGCCTTCTAGTTTGTCCAGGATTTTTCCTAAGGTGTACTTGATACATCAAACACTCACGTCCTTCTTGATCTGTATTTAAATAAGGCCCCCATAATGCAGTTTCCCATCCGGCCATCAATGCCAATTCCTGAACATCGCTGGCAAGATTTTTTAACTTTGAATAGTAAATGTAACTATCGATCTTTCCCTTATGTTCCCTTGTAGTTCCATCACCACGAATCAAAGCTAGCAAAAAACACTCTAACAACGATTTAGATAAATTGAAGATATATCTTGGGATTCTCTTATTTTCCTTATAACCACATTCATCAATCATACGAATTGCAACATTGTAATTTCTAACATCAAGAATCATCTCTTCATGTTCTTCTTTGTTGTATTCGTTTGGTTGTTTTTTATAAACATGAATTGATCCATTGGCAATTTCTCCATATTTGTTATTCCACCTTTTTATAGATCTAGAAAGTTTACCATTTGGATTCTGGCTTATTCTAATGCTCTTAACATGCATATCTCCATCTGTATCAAACGTCGCGCATCCATCACTTAAATACCAGCCCATCAATGACAAGTACGCCATAATAGGTATCGGCAAGCCATCAAATAATTCTTTATTAGAGAAAGTTGTTTTTCGTGGAGTTGGAGCAATAAGAATATCAAAAGTATCTGGAAGAACAGCTGCCTCTTCAAGAACCCATCCATGCTTTTTCTTACTTTTCCTTTCGGATTTTTGAAATAACATTCTGTGATTAGCTGTAACTAATGAATCTGTATGTATCCCAAAAATATGATACATCGGCCCAGAATACAATGAATCAAACCTATCTATAGGTTTCTGATATTCAATTCCAAGAAACCTCCTAGAGGAAATGCCTTCTTTTATAAATACAGTTGCCAACAAACAATCATTAGTAATGTTGTCAAATGATTTCCAACCATCATTGGTTAGGAATTCTGTATCTTCAGAATAACAATCGAATCCAAACTTGGCTTCTAACTCTGCGCGGGCAGGATTTCGGTTCTTCTCCCAGTCATTGAAGTGCTGCCAGTCCCGTAAACGGTTTGTGTACAGCCTTTCCTTATCTAAGAACTCGATGAAGTTCGTGGAGAACCCTAAACTGTTGGCTGCGGCCATCCAAATCTTGTCATCAACCTCTTCAAAACTCCAGTTGGTGATTTCAGTGATGCGCCGAAGGAACTCATCCTGGATTTCTTGGCGTACGGATGGACTTAGACTCTCCATCTCGTGCCAGTTCCATTCATCAATCCGCTTCTTGACCGCAGCATTGGCAGCCATAACCTGGTCTGTAGGGATTACAGTCCTAGATGGCAGTCCAAATTCCTCCCGAGTAGGCTGGTGAGTGATTGGATTCAACAACCACCGCCTATGGGTAAGGATTCTCTTCATCTGAGCATTGGCATATCCTTGGAAAGTGAACTTCACCCTCTTAGATAAGAACAGATCTCTATTATCCAGGAGTAGTCTACCTATCCTAGAGACATAGAAGTGGTCCTGCTCATCGGTGAAAATGATTTCCAGAGCATTAGGGTTGCACTCCGAGGCCAATTTTAGGAACTTGCGCAACTCAAAGATAACCAGGTCTGGGTCTTTGGACGTAGCCTGCTCGAAATTATTGGTCATCCCAAGATAGTATTCCTTGGGGGCTATTGCAATTCCCCTGATATCAAGGTCACTGGTAGGGGTGGATGTACCATATGCACGACTCCCGTGCTGAGTAATGTATATTGTACGATCTTGTAGCCATTTAAGATTACCAGTGTAGCAGCTCCAATCAAAACGATAAGCTTCATTTGAAATATCAAGTTGTGGTTGTTCACTAAGTCTAGCGCGCATATCTTCTGTTGTTAATATCATTCCTACCTAATCTCTTAGTTCAGTTACAAATTCAATCGGCGGGAAATCTTTGGGCCATGTCTCAATTAAGAATGTGAAATTCTTCTGCATCCTATCGTAGGCCGCATCCGGAACGCCATGGACATTCCTAGTCTTGGAATTATCAACATTAGTATCCATGTACTTCACTTCAACATCACAGCCGTATGCTTTGGCTATTATAATGTAGGGTGAAACGTCATGAATTCTAACATTGGTATTATCTACAATTACGATGTCTGGTGTTTTTTCAGGATCCCCACTAACAGGGCCAGGTTGAAATACATCTATGAATCTGCGCAAACAATCTTCGTGGCCTTTGTGAGCATCTTCAATAGTCCAATTATAATTGCCATCGGCATCTGTGAAGTAGCTATCAGATGATACGATGACTTTTAGACCTGGAACTGCCTTTGCCCATGTGCTTTTACCTGAACCAGGGAGACCCATCATAATTATGACTTTCATTCTTACCTCAATTCATCTGCGTAGATCCCGCGACAACATCTGGCTTTGAATTCCTCAAGAGCTGATTCGACCAAGCTTCTTATACTTCTAGAGAAGTGATCTGCTTCTGGATAATTAGGACAAATTGTTTTAGCCTTCCAGACAGATAGTTTCCATTGCAACCATCTAGCCTTCTCAAAATCATCAGGACAAGGATCCCCACCCATTCCAGTCGAAACATCATGTATCCGTTGAATAATGGCTAGTATATCATGCTCAAAACAAGGATCGTCATTGATAGGATTTGTGTTTGACACCAACTAAACCTCTGAAGCTCTTTCACGTTACCGTTTCGATCGTGCAGATTCCTCGTCAAGAGCTTTGCGATGAGATTCCTGCGTATTCCAAACATAAGGCTTGATTTTCCCAAGATCCCTCATGATTAGGAAAATAGCTGTCCACAACTTCTCGTGAGACCCAATCTCGGCCGAAAACTTACAATGATCGTTCTCATAATACCCAAAAATACGATCCTCCGGAAACCCCTCGAAATATACAGGATGCAGTTCATTGCCAGTATATTCTGGTTCAACTGGTGGTGTTGTGAAGAACAACCCAGAAAAATCAGCAAGGATTGGTGATTGAGATTCCACTGACAATTTCCAATTGTAGAAATTATACCTCAATGTCAAACGAAGCCAAATATCCTTACGCTCAAAAGAATATACAGGAAGACGAACACTCTTTGACGTATGTTCACTGATAACAATCGCAGTTTCTCTACAATCCTCACGCGGAGGCGGACATCTTGGGATGTCATAATAGGATATCCCTGCCCAAAACAGCCTTGCAATGTTATCACGAATGAAATGAACCTGTTTAAGACAAGGACCATCGGAACCCTTGGCATAAATCAAGTTGGAAGCTTGATGCTCTTTTACCCACCAATCATACCAGATCTGCAGATGCTCATGCATGATGATCTTTCTTATTTGTTGGTAAATACAGTTCCCATGGTAGGAACCCATATATCTTGAGTCATATTCCAGGCAATATAATCTGTAGTGAAATAGCTAAACCCATGATCTGCCCAATTAGGTCCCCATGAATTCTTAACTTTGAAGTATCCATTGACCCAACCGACAATCACCTGCGCATGCCTACCTTCTGGATCTGTAGGAATGTCACAAATGTATGGTGCTTTGATATTGCCGAATGATTTACCAATCTGAGTTCCAAACACTACTGGGTGTCGGCCACGCAGAGCGAATATTATTTCCGGTATACGATCTGCCCCGGTTTGCTTAATACGATAGTAACTATGAATGCGGTGTCCAACGGCTTGCCGCATCGCCTTTACGCTAGGCGGAACAAGTACCTTCGATGTATCATATGGCCAAATCTCCTCATCACATATTCCAAAGCGGCTCAGGATGTCGAAGCAAAGACGAATGTACGTTCCTTCGTCCTTGTCGATCTGCCCGTGACCGCTGCCATCGTCCTCCATGATGGAACGAGCCATCGAATAGACGAATAACCGAGATAGTTGAGGAATAGGAAGTGGAGCACGTTTCTCTTTCTCCGCCCTGTCAGCTTCCTCTATAGCACAAACTATCTCGACTGCATCTGCTGTTGAATTTCCAGCACAGCTAGAAAGCTGAAATTGATTGCTTGGCGTGGAATACTTCGAAAGATCGATGTCTCCGCTAGTAGCAGTGACGAGATACGGCTTCAACTTGGTGCTAAAGTCGTTGTCCTTTGCAAGAAGGACCGGTGTCTTTGGATCTGGAAGATAGCCATATTTCATTGTCATTGTAATTCTCCTTACTTAGTCTACCTTTTACAAGTGCTGGGATTCTTTGCTCGCGCATCTTCAATTTGATCGCAGCTTTCGACCAGCGCCACACAACGCGGGTTCAGTGAGATACCATTGTTTTGAGTGATCTTACAAAACTCTTCGCAGGTTTCGTTAGGGATATCCTTCGGCCCTGGCTTGTCAGAATCGTAAACAGGATCTCCTTCTTCGCATCCAAGACCACCCTTTTCCTTTGGCCCTATATGATCGCACATCTGCGCGCAGATATCCGAATCAGGTCTTGGAGTAGGGTTCACAACTTGATCTTGATGACATGCGCTAATAAACAAGCATAAACAAAGTGTTAGATATTTCATATTAACTCCGTGATAGTAATTTTTGGAGGTTTTCCTTTTGGCCAGCTCTCATCCAGTACCTCTATCTTCAGATGCTTGTGGTGCCAGAAAAACCTATGTGAAAACACAAGAGCATTTCTTTTACTGGTAATCCAAAGCATCTTGAGTGAGAAGAAATACACCCTTATATATGTCGGAAGATGGCGAAGTCTCATTTAATACCCTCAAATTTAATCAATAACGGAATCCCATTCTTCTCACATTGATTTGTAGGATAGCTCTCAATATTAATATTGAAATAATCTCCAAACAAAGCTTGGTAGCCAGCAGGAGATATTCTCCAACAATCAGGATCTGGCCCATGCAACTTGAACATAAATGGGGTAATGAAAAGAACCTTACCTCCATCTTTAAGGGATAGATTTATTTCTCTTGGGACTCTCCAAATAGTAGGAACATGTTCAAGAACTGAGTTAGCAATTATATAGTCAAACTCAATACCAATTTCTGATAGTTTGGTAATGCTACACTTATATGAGCATCCTTCTAAAATATCACATGACTTATACATGATTTTATTTTGTTCGCAGTACCATTGTATATATGAAGATGTATCCCATTCTGGATATGGAGTATTCTTATCCAAAATTCCGCTTGGCCCAACTTCCAATAGTTTAGTATCTGTACGACAAGTTTTTAGGAATGCCGCAATGAAATTGTATGATTCTCTACGCAGCGGCAGAAAATCATCACCATCAAAGAACTTCTGAATCGTTGTCATAAAAATGTTCCGAAAAATACCTAGTCATGGAAAAATCTTCTTTCCATATTGGTGATCTAGTAGCTATTTCAAATCCCCATACATAGTCAGCAAGTATGAGTTGTATAATATCAAAGCCTGCTTCTAGGGAAAGGATGACTCCTCCACCAAATCTAGCATTGGCTTCAATTACATAGATATTGCCATCATTTTCAATGAACTGAATACAATAAGGACCAACAGCTCTAATGCTCCTAAATGCGCGAGCAATGAACTCTCCGAACTTTTCGTACAAAGGATTGTTGCGATTCATTGTAGTGCTCTGGATTACTTCCCCTCCCTGCACCACAACACGCTGACGCGGAACATATCCAACCAACTCACTATCTCTGTTGAAGTAACAATCAACAGAATATTCTATACCTTCTATGTATCTTTGAAATACGATATTATCCCTATCTCCATTGTAATCATCAAAGCAATCAATAATAGATATCCCGCGAGAATTGAATCCAAATCTTGGTTTTGCTATAATCCTACCATTATACATAGGATGCGGAATTGGATATTCTGAATACTTAGATAGAAAACTTTCAAATTCACGTTTATCAAAACAGATATGAGCTGCTTCTAGTGAAGCTGGGCATGGAACCGTCAAATCACAACATAAAGGAATAGCCTCATCCTGCAGCGGGATGACTAGTTTGATATCATGTTTTTCGCACATGTCCTCTAGGTGAGATTGAAGACGTGGATATTTCCAGTGAAACCCTTTGATGATTGTAGCCACCTCAGAGATTGGGCAATTGGCATCAACCTCATACGAAAACAGGCGGCATCCCTTAGCCAAAAATCTCTTAGCTAAAGAGACCCGCCTACCACCACCTACAAACAAGACATTAATAGCTCTTGTGCTTTCTTTGTATAAATTCATCTAAACCACGCCCCTCAACGGCGGCTTTGACCAATTCAACTACCCGCGTATCAATTTCATCAATCAATTGATTTCTTTGGATATTCAAGTCACAAGCCTTCTTTAAGAAAGTCCAAAGCTTCTCAGCACCTTCCTCGTCTGAAAAATATTTAGTCTTATATTCTTCAAACGTCATGCGTCTAATCTCATAGATAAGATCTTGATTGTAATACATTTTTAAGTCAACTGTCATTAACTTATCAATTAAGCCCCCTACTGTTTCTGACATTCTTTTCTCCTCATATCTACAGTGAACTAAATGACCATTTCTCTTTGTTTCGCACTATAATTACTGCTTTAAGGTTGATGCTAATTGATCAGTGCCTGCAATTTTGAATACCTTCCAACCATCACTGGTAGCTCCACAAATCACGGAAGCGGCGGCGGAAAGTGAATTGAATTCGTAATTGCGCGAAAATATAAGTTTCTTTCCATCACGAATAAGAATCCTACTCAACATCAATTCGTTTCTCAAATCCTTATGGCTCTGTTGAAGTGATGGAGCCTCCAAGCTCTTGACTCTGGTTCCTCGGTTCACAATAACCGGGCCTTCTATATCGGATAGCTTGCAATGGACAAACCATTCATCATCTTCATCGACGATCTTTTTTTCCAGCAATATGAATTTGGAGTTACGCTGAAGCCTTTGATGTACCTCGGCCTTCTCTCCATTCCTCACCTGCATAAACAATTTCATATAGCCAAACAGATTGTCTGAATTAATCCTTCCGAGACGCCCGACACACCTCAGAAACTCAAGGCAATCCAAACTTCCAGTATCCTCAAAGACTTTCCGAAAATCCACATCCAACTTCTCAAACAATCCACCAATCTTAGATGATTCAATAGTTTGCATAATATCCTCTATACGTTAGCTTTATCTTGTTCTATGAAACCATACTTAGCATTCCTGACATTCAAGCGATCTTGCCCGCCTTTATCTAGGAATTTTTGGTACTTATCTTTGCCAACATCGTAGCCTTCCTCATCATACAAGAATCCTTCTTGGTCTTCTGTAGTGATGATAGCCGTGATAGCCAGCTGGCGTTTATTATTGCGGTCCACATCCACTACCATCGCCATACCTAATGGATGAAGAACCTTGCGATTGATTTCAAAAACCAGACCACTATCAACTAAGAATTTAGGGTATTTACTTATCGCTTCCATTTATCCCCAATCTTTTGCGAATACTCGTAATAATACATTTCCGGGTGCGTTGAAGATTCACGAGAGAATACATCTCATAGTGAGGCGGAATTCTGAAATGTACCACGTGTACCGGAGTATTCTGTGGTACCGTATTCTTCATTTTTATATTGGAAAATGTGTAGTATTCAACTTCTTGAAGTAGTGAATTTCCATTGTCATCAGTGATATCGCAGAGGAGCCCGATGAAGCACGGACCGTTACATTTAGCCCCCACAAAAATCTCATGAGTGTTGTTTGAAACCAATCCGCTTTCTCGCACATAGGCTCCGTATTCACTGGTACCAAGAAATAAATTCAATCCGGAGTCAAGTAGAGAGAAGATCTCAATAAGGTTGCCTTCATTATCAACAATCTTGAAAGGAAGTTTATTTTCTATCAATCCTATATATGTTTGGAATATCAGGCTTTGTATCGGGCGCTCACCAATTGATTTTCCATGAATAAGATAACTAATCATTCCAGCTGGATCTTGCTCAAGAAGAATTTCGAATGTTTGATACATCGAATACTTCTTGATAACCTTTGACATCGGAAGCTTGGCGAATCTAGCTTTCTGAGCAGCGATGACCGCCTTAGCAATTCCCAGCTCACGATGATACTTTTCAGTTTGCTCGATCTTGATATCTGGATTTACATCCTTGGCATCAAGACGATCTTGGAATTCCATATCCTGGCCACCATGCTGTGAATTCCCCATCATCGTAGCATTTAGGCTGACGGTAGATCCTGAACTAATACCCAATGGATGCGCCATTGGTTCAAGTTCTGAAGTTATTCCAAACCAATCGCAATTATCGTAAGGGCAACTGATACGAATCGATTCACCATTTTTTATGAAAGAATCCGGGATAAACCTCTCGCACTTTGGACAATGATGTCCCTTTCGAGAATGTAAAGCAAAAATCCTTCTCAGCCGATAAATAAATTCATCATGAGAAGACCTAATTTTCAATAATTCCAACCTAGAGCCTTCGCGTGTACAGGCCTTGCAGCGAAGCATCTTGCCTTCGTAGGTTAAATATTCACGATCCCCAAGCATCTTGCATGCCGGACAAATTGGTACGGATATTTTCTTGACGAAATCTATATCTGACTTGAGGCTATCAGCCAGCTTTGATAGGCACGTAAGGAGATACGGCCCAATACTTCTACCAGATCTCCAATGCTGACTTTTGAATATAAAGGTGTACAGACCTTTATGAATTGTATCTGATGCAAATTCTTTGAATGCAGAAAAAGCAACCCCCTGACTAGAACCATAAACATAAGTTGATAAAGTATGAATCCTGGGTGAGAAATGATCCATCAAATCATCAACCAAAGAATCTATGTCACTTTCTTGAATTTTGTACGCATTGATATTGATGTTATTGATTGAATTAGTTTCCAAATTCGCACCATACTATACAAGAGAGTCCCAACGTACTGGACAATAAAGTTTGAGTCTGTTTGACCCGAACCCTTAGGCTCTCTCGACGACCATCTTCATGGCCATCACTAATTTCGAGTATATGAGGCACAGAAACTATTCTGAGCGAACATCCCGAAACCCGGAGGCATGGTGCGGCACCTTTCTCAAAGGAGCAAGATCATACAATTTTTCAAAAAGAAACACCGTACTTTTTGTGGCGTTCGGCCGTCACTTTGGTGGGCGAGAAGCTTACATAATCTCCAACACTTAGGCCCAAACTAGCAGCTGTACCAGCCGGCAGTTCTACCACCAAATCAGATGGTTCATCTGGACCAATCAACTTAGTTGAAAATGGCTCTCCTTTAAATATTCCAACTACATGATTTGTTCTACAGAATACGATATCTAATGGTGTTTGAGTATTCTTCATCCAAAATCTTCTCGTAGCTGCGCGCTTGTACGGGAATGACATAATTGGAGGAGGCCATTTCTGAAACATTAATCCTTTACGATGTTCCTCTTCAGTAATCGCAACTAGCGTTGGGAATAATTGCCCCTTGATACTAATTGCATCATTCATCTGTTCCTTGAGGATCGGTTAGATCACTTTCTAATTGTTCAAGTTTATAAACATTGAACAAATCAGTATTCATAGATTTACCAGCAATTCGTAAAGCATTGATATCCATAGTTGGAATCATGTCATATGTCATCTTGACACTGCGCTGCTTACGAACAGATTTCTCCATTCTCATGGTTGAGTTGTACATATCACCTAGGTCTGCAAGCTCTTCAAATACATGACTTATATATTCCAAGAACGCTTTACTTGCGTCCATCAATTTCCTAAAATCAACATTTCTTTGTTCAAGGATATCTAAAAGCTTCTGCAGACCTTGTCTGGCTTGGCGAATGTTTCTACTGATTGTTAGCCTTAGATTTCTATCTCGTCTCGGTATGATATGAGTAATCATACGCTTAATGAATCGTGAGGCTACGCTTGCTTGCGATACCTTCTGACTCATATCAACAAAAATTTTCATTTGCTCTTTTGCAAAATTAATTGCCTGAGACTTTATTTCCGTCTCATTGAATAGTGAACCAGAAATGAATTCAGGATCGCTTGCAGAAGATTTAATCTCTGTTTCAGCTACATATGCGAGAGCTTTTACAACTCCTACACCCTCTAGGAAATGGGCGTATGTAATATCGTAATCTGCCTCTGTCTTCATTTCTTGTACAATCTCTAGTCCAAGATTACGAATCTTCTGAGTCTCTTCTCTAATCTTCGTTTTCCAGAATCTAGGGATGTCGCTATTTGCTATTACTAGACATTCTCTAAGAAGAGTCCCTACATGTTGGAAAACATACTCTGCAATCTTTGTGTATTTGTCGTGCTGAACCTTTTCAAAATCTGAATCAACAAAATCACTTGGAGGAATTGGAGCAACCGGAACCTTCTTTCGACCACGCAATTTCTTCTCATCTTTGCGAGCCCGCGCCTTAACCCTATCTTCGCTCTCCAAGGCTTTCTTAGCCTTCTCTGCCACCCTTTCATCATTCTTCTTAGGCTTCTCTTCTTCGGCAATGCCTAGAGGCTCTGGTTTTGATTCTGGCTCTGCTGCTCTCTCTGGGATTTCAAGATTTAAATCTGTTTCAATAGCTGGTGGAATTTGTTCTTCGCGCCTAGTTGCCGGTTCTACTTCTTGAGGTGGAGTTTCTGCCAAAGTATCTTCAACTCTTGATATTGCAATATCAAGATTTAAATCTGTTTCAGTAGCCGGTAGCGTTGGCTTTTCAGTCGGTAGCGTTGGTTTTTTATTCTTTCGTTCTTCCACAGCATCTTTCAAAACCGCCAATTCCTTTTCTGCATCAGAAAGCATCTGATTGATATTCTTTCTAAAGTCTCCAAAGAATGATGATTTAGCATCACTGTACAATTGTTTTGCTACATAGACAGAATCAAGTACAGATGACTCACTTTGACTTAGAATTTTATCTTCAATATCCTCAAGACTATCATCTATTCTAGCTAATGATCTTAGTAATTCAAGCCTGTATCCCCTATTATTTTCGCTAGCAAACGGATTGTAAGCAACAATATGTGTCCATATTCTTGTTAGAGGATTACTGGCGGTCTTCTTAATTAACTCTTCAACAACTGCAGCCTCAATCTGTTGCTGAGGTGTAGCTGGTGATTGTTGCGTTTGAACCTCTGATACTTGTGCTTGCTGTTCGCGTATTTTTTTCAATGCTTCAGAACGCTCACCATGAGATACAGCATATGTATCCTGCATTGTCTTAATTTGTCGCAAAGTTTGTACAATATCAGACAATTCATGCATAGCTGTATCTCCAGTTCCAACAACTATATCTGGAATCGGTTGTGTAAGATTGAACTTTTCAACGCCAATATCTTTAGATGGACCACCATTCCACCCCTTCTTCATAGCAATCATCAGCGCAATGAGCTTCTTGGTACGTTCATTGATAAGATCCTTCTCAGCAACAATAGCTTCCTGCTGAGGATCTTTCCTCTTGGCCCGTTGCTTTTTGGCATAGATTTCAATCATAAACTAATGTTAAAATAACCCCTATATCAAGCCGTACGGAATTACTGTCTTTCTCGATTGTCCACACCTAGTACACACACGAGTCAAACTATTCGCAGAGACAATTTCATAAAATTTATTGATACGCATCTTTCCTTGTCTATTCTTGAAGTTAGCTGAATAGTCATCTTTTATCTCTATTGGTATTTTGAATTTGATGGTTTCGCCCACAACAAAAACTGCCTCTGAAGAGTCAGCGTGGCACTTAGAACATCTAACCCTATTTGATAATAGTCTAATTCGATGAGATAGCCAGTTATTCCTCGTCATCATCCTCTTCACTATTTAAATCAACTTCTGTATTTACAATTCTCTTTACTTCACGCTTAAGAAGTTCTGGTTGTGTTTTCGCTGTGGGTAGAATCTTATCTATTAAACCATATTCAAGAGCTTCTGCTGCAGACATATATTTGTCCATCTTTGTATCTTTCTTGATCTTGGCTTTCGTATGACCAGTATGCCGAGCTAATATTTCAGTCAGACGATCTTGAACCTCTTTTAGTTCCTTTGTACCAATTTCTATCTCAGCATTTGAACCAGCCAAACCATCTACTTGAATCTGATGGATCATTATCCGTGAGTTCTGCATGGCGTAACGCTTGCCATGAGAACCTGAAGCTAGAAGTATTGCAGACGCAGAACTTGCTTCTCCAATACAGACTGTCTTTACCGGTGCCTTTACACGCTGAATCATATCATAAATAGCAAAAAATCCCTGGGCTAATCCTCCTGGGCTATTTATCCACAGCTTGATATCCTTTTCTTTATCTTCTCTGCTAAGCAAGAAGATGAGAGATGTAATCTGACTTGTTACTTCTTCATCTATCTCACAGTCCAAATAGATCACCCGGTCCTTCATGAGCCTGGATGACACGTCGTATATCCGCTCCCCTTCCTTAGTCTTCTCAAAAAATATTGGATTAAGATTGGTTTTTCGCATATTTAGCCTCTAATAAGATACTGCGTTATTGCTTTGTAGGTTGAATACCGCATGAATTACAGCCTTACTGTAATTTTACCTATGTAATTCGACTAATTCGGCACATAAGACACATGTAGTGACGCCTGGAATAGCTTCAAGGCGTTTTGATGCGATGGGGTTCCCACACTCATGACAATATCCATATTCTCCCTTATCAATCATCTCAAGTGCTAAATCTATGGCGCGAAGTTTAATGAGATTGTTCTTAGAGAGTTGGTTTTGGACAATAACTAAGCTTTGTCCTTGCAACCGATCGACTAAATCTCCATCAACGTCCACTTCGTAATCTGAATTCTCCAACGTCTTAATTATTTGTTCTCTCAACTCGGAGTATTTCCTGACTAGGTTTTTCTTCTCTCGTACTTTCATATCCCTCCTTGCATTCAGCTGGTGATTAGCTCTCGACCTTTTAGAATATGCATAGGCCTATCAATCGGCCAATTGATTAAATAACGAAAAGCCGAAGGATTACTCCGGCTTCGCTTTACAAACTCAGATTTTAGTCAGATCAAAACAAAGACTAATCGCACTGAGACACAATCTTGAGATCCGCCATACGTACAGCTTCATTCTTCTTCAACTTCGGCTTCGGAATCTTATTGTCCGGGTTGATTGGAGAATCAAACATGATCATTGCTAGTTCGTCATCCTCATATTCATCAGATTCAGACTTAAAGCCCTTAATACCGTTACCGTAAACGATCCATCCATGGAACTCGGCCTTGACATGTGTCTTGGTGTAGCGTGTCATCTGAGCAGCAGAAACGGTAACGCTGATACGCTGAGCATCGCCCATACCAGTGCCCTTGGCTAGGTAATAACCCGAACCCCCACCAATATCCTTCAATCCATCTCCAGAGTCACAAACGTTCGGGGGAACTGGCTCGCCCTTATCGTTTGGATGAGCCTTGCCCCAAATTTCCCGAGCTTCATCTGCTGTCGTTGCTTCGACTGGGCCAAACTGTTTGGTCTTCCAGCTGATACAGAAGAAGAATTTGGCCCGCGGACCTCTGTGAGACTTCTCTCCCATATCCTGTTCTGTGCTTGCAACTGCATTATCTGTATGGCTAGCCATATCACTGCTCCCGTTCTATTTGGTTGTGCCCGCGTGGGCTAGGCTTATTGCCTGTTTTGCGATATTACTCAATCACATGTTTCGCGTCAAGAATTATCATCAGTCTTTTGGCGAAACCGTTCTTGTCGGTCCTGAATAAGACCACTAAAGGCCGAATGTGGATGGAACTTGACCGATCTCTTCGAACTAAGCTTCCTAACCACTCTGGTGCTTACATTGTGCGCAAGATGAGCCCGGCGAACATGTGGACTCAAAGTACCGAACCTCCGGACGGTAACCACTTGGTCATTCACAAGATCACTGGTAATCTGTTCAATGATAATCCCAACAGCCTGGTAGATCTTCCGAAATGGCAGACCACACCGTTCGTGAATGGCTGCGGCTATTCCTGCTCGGCCTACGCGCACGATAGTCCTATTTCTGCTGCAAGTTCGGCATTTTCTGGGAAATCGAATCTTCGTTCGGCCAGACAGTCAGCGATAGTTAGGTTAGTCGAAAGCTTCATCTAACGATCATATAGCACAAGATAGACTGCAACTGCAAGATTAACACTTTGAATGTCTAAATGGTGCGGCAAGCGCTTCTGGCCCTTGAGCCAAAGAGTGACCCATTAACCAGTGAACCAGACATTAAACAGTGAGAGCCTGCAATTTCTAGTTGATTTTGCAGGCCCTCATGGAAACTAATTCTGAACGGGTTTAGCCATCCATCATACTAGGGTCATCATCTTCCGATTCATCATCTTCCGATTCATCATCGTCTGGCGAACCTAAATTACTTGGAGTTTCCAGAAGGTCTTCTAGCGCAGTCAGTGTAGCCTGGAAAGCCTGAACCTGCTTGATAGCATTCTCGATCTGTGCAAGCGGTGCGCCGGTCTTCTGTGAGATGTATGTAGCATTGAAGTCATTAGCATCGAGCAATGACACAATTGTCTTAGCTCCGTCGAACAATTCCTGACAAGTTTTGGCTAATGCCTCATCCGGATTATTGATTAGAGCTTCCTTTAGAGTTGGGACATCTTCGTGACAATGACAATGGCAATCATCACAATCACCATCACAATCACCATCGCACTCATCCAGATCAATATCATAGATGATTTGCAACTCGCTACGAATTGTTTGTAGCATTTCCCCCAGTACATTGTCTCCATTTCCACTCTCTCCAGTGCCCCAATAATCATCATATCCTTCCATTACGATGGGTGCAGAACCGGTTTTAGCCAGCTTCTCCCCGCCGAAGTTCCCCGTCTCAGATGAAAACTTGCTCCGCAGCAAAGCTTCCATTACTTGGTCTCGATTAAATGAATCACTTTGTTTTAGACCTCTACCGATCTTTCGGGCCTCGCGTACACTATCGGTATCCGCGATCTGCTGTTTGATTGAACGATCCTTGGTCTTCGCCGCCTGATAGGCATGTTCTAAAGAAGGATAGATTATGCCCCCAATGCGAATATCCTGCTTGTAGTCGTTTCGAAGCCAATCAATATTACCAATAATAATCTTTTCCATTAGATGTCCTTTTCCCAAAACTTACCTGGTTGTACTCGTCCTTCAGAATCCCGTGATACGATCTCTTGTTCTCCAAGCCACTTGACAGCACGCATAATTAGAGAATCTTGATCATATCCTCCGACTTCTCGAATTAAGTCTCTCACTAACATCGGACCAAACTCAGAAATAGCTGTGCGTATCTTTTGCAACAACTCTTGATTATCTTCTGATGATACATCAATATCATCAGAAGATGGTGTTGAGTTGGCTCGTCTCCGTTTATAAGTATCATCCCCTAAATGATCTAATACGGAAACCAACTGCATGCGACGAATCTTCAATTTCTCAGCAATATTGAGAGTTTCGTCTATTGTTTTTATCTCGGCCTTCGCAGCATCAGCAGGATTTTCATCCTTACTTGCCGCTTCAGCAATGTATTTAACGATAAATTCAGCAGACATTTACATCTTTCCTACCTTGATTTCATATATGTAATAGGAAGGGTATTCCTTTTGAAGATTTTGTAAGCACACTTTATCGGTAGCTATTTTGGTGCTTTCTAACTGAATGGTTTGAAAAATATCATCCGCTAAGAAGTCAGACAAGCTATGTTCGAATGCCTCAATCTTATATGGCGTCAATATGTAGAATACCATATCAGATAGAGGAATGGAGTGTCCGGCCATTTAGCAGCGTACGGGCATGGTACCATCAGCTATTTTTTTAGTCAACCTCGATTATCTCAGCCAGATCTTTCCTAAGTTCTTCTGGAAGATTCGGGGACGCCTGCCACAGCACACCATCCTGAACCATAGTTTCGAATCCGAGAATTAGCTGCAGCCGCTGGGCCAAACTGATCGGCAACCATTTATCTCCAGCTTTCATTACTATTGTACCTGGATCTTCCTCATTTGCCCAGTCGTAATGGAACGAAAGCCTAACTCCATCAGTTTGAAATTCTCCATCAAAGTCTTTGAATCCAAGAACAAATGCAAACTCCAATTTGTCCGGATCAGTGTCAAGACCGGCTAAAACACCGCACGAAATCCCCTCTGCCCCAACAGCTTCCCCGTACCAAATCGGCACCTTCCGAACATCTCCCCCATTTTCATCTGAAACATTTAGTGTCAACTTTGTCAACAGATCAGGATGTGTCAGACTAGTCTTTCCAATTGAAAATGGTGTTACACCAAGATCCTTAGCCAGCTTTAGTGATAGTTCTTTGCAAAGATCAAACTCTCTCATATCATTCTTCCTATAGATGATAAGCTTGAAATCAGATTTATAAGGCCATTACCTTCTCTAGATTTATCATTAAGTCCGTTTACTATTTCTATCTGATCATTGATATATTTTTCGAATTCAAATGAATCTCCATCATCTTCCCTACGACGGAGCAATTCACTCATACAAACTTTAGCCTCATCCGAATATAGACCAAGAATTCTATTACTAATTACAATGGCAGCTAATGATTCTGATGTTGTTTTATCCATTGAGTCTTCTCGACAATGATCTCTTCGCCTTGAATTTCGGAAATACTTTCTTTGAATTCGACGACACAGATGGGCTCGATATAAAAAATGATCCGAACCCTCTAATATCAACAACATTACCATTGAGCATTGTAGATCTAATTACTTGAAAGAACTGAGCTAAAATTCTTTTTGCTTGTTCCTTTGTTAGACCACAATAAGCAACTAGAGATTCGGATACATGATCTAATTCAGATACATCTATTGGACACCCATTAGCACGAGATTCTAAATACTCTTCTATTCCTGGTAGTCCTTGAAATTCCATTTGCACCTAAATCAAACTTTGAATTCTTTGGTAACATCAATTGAAAACCACTAAAAACCACGTGCCATATTACCTTCGGTAATATGATCTTTAATCTTAATTAATTAATTAATTAAAGATCTTAATTAAAGATCCCCTCTCCAATTCCCCTTCACAGATCTTGGATTTTTAAGGGTTCTCGACCGGAAGTTTTCTTGTCACTTCATATTGGAAAGTTTAGTTTCGCTAACTCTAAGAAATACATCTTAGCTGCTTTATCGTATATATGAGCTGCTTCAATCTCGTCATCAAAATATCCAAGGCATATATCTTTGTGATGTCCATAATTCTAATCAACCACTTTCTACGGGCTCTACAAAAAGAAACTCCCTTATATTTAGAAGAACAATTCTCACATTTTGATTTGTTCCTATTATTATGTAATGATTTTGCTTCTCTTAAATTACTTGACTGATTATCGGTCCCAATAGAAATCACTCTGCAAGCATAATATGTTTTTCTGTCTTTTGTAGCAAACCATTTTCATTGATTGATGTAATCAAAATATTCATCATCAATTAAAGCTACTTGGTCTTGAGTTAGAGGTACTTCGCTAGCCGATCTCGATCCGGTTGGTAAAACATGCCCATTGCTCCGCTCAGGATTGCCTCAGACACGCGATTGGACTTTCTGCGTGGTAGGCATCGTCGGTGGATCAAAGGCCGTTAGAGCGGCTCCTGGATGAGCTAGCATATTTCGCTAACGTCGAGGCCATGTCCAAAGTGATTCTAGCAGAACTAACCTTCTCGGCATGTGCCTTCTTCTTTGCTTCTTCAAAGTATCTAGGTATTTGATCAATCATATATATAAATGCCTTTAGAACAGTCTTATTCATCCCATCAAAATCCTTGATAGCTTCATACTCTCTCTTGAAATATTGAACTCTAATTTCCATTAAAGAAGTTTCTATCTCTAACAATTTATCTGCCGGAAGCCATGATTCATTGATGCGTTGAAATAAATCATATGTTCTAAATTCCTGGTGCTTAATTAGGTTCTCTACTTGTTTTCTAAGTTCAGATGGATCAACATCTTTTAGAGTGGCTAGTTTTCTCCACTTAACCATTTCAGTCTTATTTCTCTTGTACTCAGGATTTCTAATACGGTTTATTTCAATTTCAGTCTTTCTTCGAGTACGATAATCTTCTGTCGATTCTTTTGGACGCTGAGCTAATTGGTATTGATTTTTACGTTCCAGATACCCTTGAGCGTCTCCTTGAGCTAATATTCTTTGAAGATAACGGTGTCGAGAAGCGTCGGCTAGTTCCTTTTCATGTGACTGTCTAATTGCATAGTCTTCTGGACTCTCACTCTCTCTCTTGAGTCTTGGATTTATTGCATTTGGATCTCTTGGACCAGATTGATCTGAAACATGTAAACCTTCCTCAGCACTTTGTCCTACCGAAATCTCAGATGCAGATTGAATAGATTCAAGCCCATACTCTTCTGCAATAGTTTCTATACTTCTACTTATAATATAGGCTTCTTTAAATTCGTTATAGGCAAGATCTATGTATTTGCGATTGAGTGTAAATATATCTATAGACAAAGCTCTGATGCGATCGTATACAGTTTGTAAAAGAAGCTCTGCTTCTGCAATTTTATTTTCATCCCTACCCCTATTCTTTCGAATGAAATCTGTTAATTTCCAGAATTCTACCGCGCGCCTTCCGAATCTTCCCAAAAGGTTTGTTAGCTGCTCTTGAGCCTCCTCTGGAATTTCATCAAGCAAGAAGTCTTCGGCAGCAAGTACCTCGGCAGACTTTTCCCATGGTTCAGATGGATCAACTTTCACATCAGGAAATAGCTCGCTAGAATTTGATACGGATAGACTTTGTAGGTTTCCTGATTCAAAAGCTTCGGAATATAGTACCATTTTCTTTTTAGCATCTGAAAATTCACTAGAAGCTAATAGTTCTTGCGATCCTATCTTCAACAATTCATTCTGTGCAGAAGAATTATCAGGAATTAATCCCTCGGCTAATTGTTTAAGCGCAAGCCATTCCTCGTTTGCGGTTTGTTCTGCTTCATCAATAGAAACCTCTCCAGCAGTCATAAGTTTGATGGCTCTGTTGTTGATGAAGATTAATTCAGGCCCATAAAATTGACTGGTTAGTGGACGAAGCTTCTTCGGAACAGCACCTGTGAGTTTATTAATTTCATTCTGTGTACGCTCCAATAGTCTTTTAGGAAGAGCCTTGATTTTTTCGCTGAAGCTTTCCATCATAGTTTTAGCGGCAGATATTCCCAAATCCTTGTTCTTACCAAATACCTCATCTGCATTTTCAACCAACCCCATGAAATGGGCGGTCAATAAGGCTAAAACACTTGAAGCAAGTTTCTTGTCTTTTGGGTGTAATCTAATCTCTTCATCTGCCATATCCAAGGCAACCAAAGCCTTCGCTAAACGATCATTATCTGGCAGAGATTCCAGATAACTCTGAGCCTCTTGCACAGACATGCCTTGGGGAACTGGCTTTGATACTAATAATTCATCAGGATCAAATTCCTCAACAGTTGGCTCAATGACCTCTGGTGACTTCGGCACTTCTTTAGGCTCTTCATCAATCCATTCATCAAGATTTCCCCACTGTGAAGTATCGAACTTCTCAGCCTGTCCCTTAAATTTAGGAATTGGCTTCCAAGTAGGATCAACCCATGACGGAAACGCTTTAGGTACAGGAAGCGTTACCGGAACTGGAGTCGGAGACGTTACCGGAGCTGGGGCTGATGGTATTGGAGGTATTGAAACTATTGCTGGCGGTGTTGGGACTTTAGGTTTAACTATAGCAGACCCTTCGTACAAAGGAAGGTCGAAATCAAAGTCATCCTCTTCAGAAGCCCGTTTAGGAATTCCAGTGAATACACTTTCAAGCAAATTATTTAATAGACAAAACCTATCCAGCATGTATTAATGCTAAATAATTACTTACAAACCAAGAGCTTGAAATGCCTCTGGATTAAGTTTTTCGGCCAATCCCTTAACTACCTGCTCATATAATTTATCGATATTTCTCTCAGTATTCTTTTCCCAACCCTGTGGACGAATCACATCAAGATATTCTTTAGCTTCATCAGATTGGCCCCTATCGATCAGTCCAGCTATATGATTAACGTGACTATTAATCAATTGCGCCAACCGTGCCTTAGCCACATTCATATTGTCAGCAGATTTTTCAAGGTGGGCAGCTGCATTTAACAGGTTTTGGATGTTGGTTGAACTGTTGACAATCGATGATTCTTCAACAACTTCTGGATCTAATGAGATTTCACTATCTCTCTTGAGCCATTTTTCCCATTCTACAGCAAAACGTTCAAGCTTATGAGGCTTAGTAAACTTCTGGACATCAGCAATTATGGCGTTGAATATTTCTGGGCTTAGAGTGTCCTTGCACTTTTGCAACATCAAGGTGGCTTGATTCCAATTAAGATCTGGTTTTTCATATCCACGAATTGAATCATAAATCATTTTCCCAGAATTGATATGATCAACAAGTTTCGCCACCAATGAAGTTGGCTGTGAACCTTTTTTTACCAAAGAATTCTGAATATGATTATTGAGAGCTACGATCTTTTTAAGTATACTTGCAACGTCCATGTATCAATGTTGATTTATTGGCATGAGCTTAAATGAGAAAAGCCGCCACTTTCATGACGGCCCTTCTCTCTACAGCTAATCTTCACACAGGATCCTTGATAATTAGAGCCAGGGAAGACATAATACGGCGATCTACTATGACATCAGCCAGAGCCCCCAATACAGAGGCCTCATTGAATTCTAGTTTGGATGTGGTAGTGCCAGAGACGGCCCCAGTTGCTCCTGAAATCTTTTCCCAATGAAGAGTAGCCTCATTGCCTTGAAGTGAAATGAAGCCAAGATATACCTTCCCTTCTAGAGCATTAGGACCTTTCCATTCAAAGGTGATATCAATAGTTGTTAGGTCCTTAGGCACGATGACGATATCATAGAACCCTTTTGCAGGGAGCTGTAACAATCGAATAATGGTTCTAGAACAACTAGACAAAAGTGCTAGCATTCTAGTCAGGCTATCCGTCGAATCATCAAAGGTCCGAAGACCCTTGATGATCGCTTCTCTTTCAGCCCAAAAACGGCGTCGAATATTTTCGTGCTGGTGATTGACAGACATGAAGACTACATGAGTTGGGCTGGGGCAGTGGCTGGAGCACCTGCTGCGGCTGTGGAAGGAGCACCTGCTGTGGAAGGAGCACCTGCTGTGGAAGGAGCACCTGCTGTTGGTTGAATGATGGTCACCGAAGTAATCTCAGTGGAAACTGAAGTTGCTGGTGCGTGGGATCCTGCGGGACAGGTAGAGCCGCCGCAATTGACTAGGATTAGGCAGAGGGATACGAGGAGTGTTCTTTTCATTTTCTTGTACTTTCTTTCAATATTCCTGCGCTTAGCGCATAGATCGGCGGGACGATAATGCAAACGTGAAAATTAGTCAATAGTTTCCATCAGGCTACTGGTTCGGCTTTAAGAGCTTCAACCAGTTCGTCTAGCGTGGTGCAGAGCTTTCTATCGGCAAGGTAGAACCTGTCGGTGATTTTCCGCACTCTATCGAATTTCTCTTCAATAGTCCATGAACTAATTGTGGAAGTCATTAAGCAGATCAAACTTCCAGTTGGTCTGGAGATGAACACATATGCTAATGGCTTCTTTTTCTTTCCATCAAATCCAGAAACCGTATCTACAAATAGAGTTTTGTACGGAAAGGATAATGGATATGTGAATGCTTCGTTGCGGCTTTTGGTTTCAATAGTCTGCCCATTGACGATTAGGTCTTTGGAAGACATGTACGCGCCGGCATCAGCGATGGAGTCCCGAATAGTTAGTTCGGGCATCTCAACTTTCAAACCGTGCAACTCGAAGAAGAGTTTCGGCAATTTCTGCCATTCGAAACCTTCTTTTAGTTGTGAGAAGAATAATTCGTCGTTCTCAGCCCAGTTTGTCGTCATTGGTAAAAAGTTTGGATAGTCGAGGAGAAACGCTTGTTTTGGTACGTAATATAGGAATTGAACCTATGCTGTTTTCTTATAAGGAAAATGCTCAACCATTGAGCGAATTGCGTGTAAGCATCTCGAATTTGACTACCCTAGAGGCCATATTGGGAGTTGAACCCAAATTGCGTGTAAGAACTACCTTGTGCATTCTTGCGAGCGCGAGTGGTAAATCTGAAAGAGCGTTAAGCTCCACCGTGGAAGGGTGGTGAGGAACCGATCCTCTGTATATGGCCGAAGTAAATAAACAGTCGAGGTGAAGGGCTATTTTGATTAGCAAGTTGGATTTGAACCAACAACATTTAGTGTTGCAGACTAATGTACTACCGTTGTACAATTGCGTGTAAGCACTTCGAATTGACTGTTTTTGGTGGGCTGGTTGTTATTTCCAAACACTACCAGTCCAATTATAAAATGCGCCGCGTTCTCTTGCTTGTCGCATTCCATCTACTAAAAACAACCAAGCATCGTATGGCATACTTCCTCTTGTATAATTACAACGAATACAGGCAGGTATAACATTTGATTTCAAGTGACCTATTGAATTATCAATTCGGTCAAGGGTCATTCTTAGTTTTGTTTCTCCACAATATGAGCATGGCTGATTAATTTGCAAACCTACATACTCCAGATCTAAATCATTAGACAAACTCTTCTTTTTATCTGATTGTTGTGAGTCTCTTAATATAGCCCAAGCTGGGTGAGTTGATCTATATCTTCGCTGATATGCGTTCACTTTTTGTTTATGATTGGCGCGACAAGGCCTGAGTCTGCGACAAGCCATACATGTATTTCGCCTGTACTTCTTACATTTATTTGTCCATTCAAACTTTTCTACTTCTAATTCTTTATGGCACTTATCGCAAATTTTCAACTTGAACCAATTTGTAATGTTTACGCAGTCGAGGAGAAATGCTTGTTTTTGTTGCAAATGCAGGAATTGAACCTACTATTTTTTCTTTTCAAGAGAAATGCCTAACCATTTGGCATAATTGCGTGTATGCATCTCGAATTTGACTGCGTTGGCGGGGTTACGTGGAATCGAACCACGAGCTTGTACGCTTTAACTTATGCATCTTCTGAAGGACGCGAGTGCTAATGCGAAATTATATTCTGATTAACTGTCAGTTGAGGTACCAAACCTCGATATAACCCCAAGAATTTAAGCTATCGAGTAACAGTGCTTTTGGGTTGTCCGGAACTCTGTCCGGACGTACGTTATGAGCGTGTAAGCACGGTATGTTGATAGCTTTAGTGCAACCAGAACTGTTCAAGGCCCTGATCACTTATCCTTTGATTACGGGGGAGTAGTGTCAAAGGATCGTGGCGCTTTGTGGAGTCGAACCACGGCGTGTAAGCTTCACAAAAGTGAATCCATTTTACCGGACGCGAGGCATAAAGCTGAGTTTTCCAACTTATGTAGTAGGTGAGGGACCAACCCTCTGTGAAGCGCCATTGAGAAAATATACGAACTTATTAGTATACGATTCGATTTTTTTTCGAACCGGGTGAGCATTCTATCCGAATCCCAGCCGCTGTCAAGTCCGTTTCTCTTCTTCTGGGATTTATTGGAGTGAGGCTAAGGCCTCTCGACTGCAAATGGATAGTCAACATAAAGTATTATCAGTGCAATTATTATCTAATGATGAGCATGAAGTGAAATTTAACAATGCGCATTTGCCGTGCAATCTTTTAGCTGCGTTATCATAAGCGAACGCAGCATCTATTTCGTTGTCAAAACTACCAAGATGGATTTGCTGTCCTTCTGATGTTATGTAAGCGAACCACTTTAAATCTCTTCTAAAAAAACACACCCCTTTATATTTAGAGGATCCGGCCCATTTTCTTCTATTAATCTGATTTTCTGATCCTAGACATATTCTAAGATTATATCTTTGATTATTAGTTCCATTATGGTCTATGTGGTCAATATGCACTTTGGAATTTGTGATACCAAAGATCGCTCTGTGCATTCTTATAGTTTTCTTACTCTCTTTGCGTTGAGCGTAATACACATCCCAGCGCTTATCATAATAAGCGTACCATTTATACTTATTTACCGATTCAAAATCATCGTCATCTACAAGCGCAACCTGTCCTTGTGTTAATTGAATTTCTTTCATTAAGCCACTAGAACTTTATTGAACGCAGAAATATCAAGCTTAATCATTATCTCAGAGCCAAATTGCACATTAGATTGATATTTAGAATATTCTTTACAGCCCCATTCATTGTTATGGGTTCTGTAAAGAGATACCGATTTCCAAGTTCCGATGGCTGGTTCGATTGCCGCTGCGGCTGCAATCACATCGTGCAAAGCTTTTCCGCCTGGATGTTTCTTGAAGTAATGATTCATCCCAGCCTTAATGAAATCAAGACCTGGGTGCGCGCCATTTGGGATCTGCTCATTAGCCTCTGGGCCGTGGATGATTCCGTGGCAAACATTCTTGGGGACGAAATTCCTAACTTCAATTGGTGGACCACCACCTCTGGTTAGATACTCGGCTGCTCGCCAATCGCCACCAAGATTGAAGGTTGGACAGGTAAGACGCCCATCAAACTTAGGAAGGCGCAATTCAGGAGGGACAATATTATCTCCAGCAAAGCCACCTTGACAAGTCCATTTGGTAAAAAACCCAGGAGATACTCGCCCACCTTCAGGAATGTTTGTCAGGGCGTGAGCCGAATCTGCAATATTGGTTAGAGCAGCTCCGGTCACCAAGTGAAACTCTCGTGGCTCGAAAGATATTCCGCGCGGTGGGGTTATGACGTCATGAATTACTTCAATTGCCGTTCCATCAGGATCTTGATCTGGGACTCTACCAAACCAATCATAATGGAATTGAGACACTCTTGGCTTATTCCCTTTTGGAGTTCCTACCCCAACCGGAATCTTTTTACCAAGAAGATTCAATACATGTTTGACGAGGCCAACTTGATCTTTGCCACCAGGATGAATGGTGACCGCCACTAGATTCGACCTAGGATGCGTTGCTAGAAAAGCTAGCGTAAACACATCATCAGGGTCTGCGGTCTCCATATCAAAGATGAAGTTCTGAATCACTATCTATCCTCGTCACATTTCTCAATAAACGAAACTGATCCTTGGTTAATACCGTAATTGGAAATTTCGTTGAAGGTAGTTGTTCTTGGCTTGTTCGCGCCCATTGGTTCTGTGAGATACCAAAGGTCAGCTTCCTTCCATGTAGCTGTGACAAGCCTTCTACACATTGGAAGGTTGACGTTCATATGGCCGCCGCCTGCACGAGCACGAGCGTTTTCAGTGCAACCAACAAGAGATATTAGGATTATTAATAGTATGCTTTTCATAACCTTTGAATTGATATAAGGTTCTTTAGTTTCATTTAGAAAAGCAGCTGGTGTGCCTTGTGGTATTCCGAGGCCCTTAGAGTGCTTTCCGACACTTACAATCACAACATCGAGTAATAAAGTGTCTTGGGCAGTTTCTCTATGAACCATAATTACAGGAAGTTCTGGGTCCAGAGATGAAAGTTTTTCAATCAATTCTCGTACTATCATACTCTTGTCGCATTCTGTGGAGAGATCATGAATCCATATCTCTTATTCCTGACAAGAAATTCCTGCGCAGAAATGGTGATGTAAGAAGATACCACCGCAATGAACGGAAGCTGGTCTCCATTCTCACATGTAGGCGCTCCAACCGGGCCGTCTTGAATCTCGTAGTTCTCATCCCAGATGGAAATTCCGAATTGTCCATCGGCAGCTAATCCACCATGAAGGCACGGGACCTTCTCCTTGCGGGCGTAGTTCTGGACGATCCTGCGCGCCTCGGCATTATCTAAGCAATCGATGATAAGATCTACTTCCCCAAGAAGTTGTTCGGCGTTATTCTCGACCAGCTTATTGCAGATGATGGAAACTTTGGTGCCGAATAGGAAATTCATGGTCTGTTGTAATGAAATTGCCTTTGCCCTACCAATATTAGTTTTGGCATGGAATTGGGATAGAATATTTCTGGTTTCAATACGATCAAAATCTACAAGGCGAAGATCTGCTACATTCCTCAATAGCTGAGCAACGTGAGATCCAAGGGCTCCAACGCCAACGATAACTGCTCTCTTTGACATATTTACGTCTCAATTTGTATGGCGTTGAGCTGCCATTATTACCAATCTGCGAAATCACCAGCAATACCGAACACAACTTTACCATTGTACTTTTCGAGTACTTCCTTAAATTTCTCTTTTGCTTCTTCTAGGTCGCTATGAATCTGTTTAAGATCCAACTCTTCAATAAATGGAACGTGGTAGCTTCGATCACCAATAGTTGCATAACATTTAAAGACAAATTTCCAAACCATATCTTCTTGGTCTTCATTAAATGGTAGATGATTTTCAATTCCAAGATCGTTCATTTCTTGACGAACATCAGGAATTGGGACATCTTCCATTTGATAACTATTATGGTATTTTACTTTTTCCGTAACTTCAATAATCTTACCACCACACTTAGAACAGAAATTCTCATATTGCGCTTGGCGCTCGCAACCCTCACATTTATGATATGTGGCTATAAAAGGCCGCTTCTCCATTCCGGTAACTGGAATTACAATAATAATACCAATCGTCTGAGCATCAACGGATTCATAGTTAATTGAGTTGATGTAATTCATGGTTCAAATCCAGGTGCTAATTGATAATTACTATCAACCACAATATGGTATCTAAATGAACAACTATATCGTTTATTAATGGCCTCACAAATGACGTCAGCCATTTCTTTATTAGGAATACCGAAACACTTAAATTTTTCATCTGGATAATCCCTTCCGAGATTATCCGTCTCTACAACCCTATAAGTCAAAGTAGGTTTGATTACCTTTAATATAACGGGTACGGAAGGGTTCATAACGTAAATACAAGTTGGCTGATTGCTAAAGTCTAATGACTTATGGCTGATTGCTTAATCCTGACAAATCTAACAGCTAACCGCTAATTGTAGTATCATTATCGGTGTTAGTCCTGTATTGATTATCTTTATTTACACAAGAGAGGAAGCACCATTACCTCCTACTCAAGGCCAGCTGATCCTACTCATACACGTACAGTTTCACCGGAGTCAGAGCTGTATTACATGAATGGAAAAGTTTCAACTGGCTTACTCACCCAACCGTACCCGAGTCTGTATCTCACCTTAAGTGAGAAGAATTTTTCAGATTTATATTTCTCGGAAAGTTCGTTTATATATCTATGTTAATTTTATTCACATACGACTATATATCAAGTCCGAATGGTGTTTTCGGACGGGCGAACAACCTACAGAAAGGTGTCTCTTCAGTTGCTGCATACCGATCAATAACAAAATCAGTGAAATCAGCATTTGGATCTGCTGGAATATTTGCTACACCACCAGTACGAACAGCCTCAGTTACCCAGGCCCTTATTTCCTCATCGGTAGCATCGAAAGAAACGGGATCTCGAAGGTCTCCGTTGTTTCCTGCCCAAGTAACGTTTACAATTGCTTCATTAGCTGCGATGTTTACCATGTCATTATCCTTAATAGTGTGAGAGTTCTCTTAGCTTACTCATCCAGGTCATCTTGGTCGTGTTCTCGACATAAAGTTCAACGGTGATGATTCCGCTTGGCAATTCGCCCATTTCATTATCGAAGAGACATAATGCTTGTGAGTCTGAACTTAGAATAAACCAATTTAAATGTTTCCCTAATCCTTTTTCAACTGCAATGAAAGTCGTAATATCAGTATGTGACGGTCCAGGAACTCCACTACCAGGGTGGGTATGAGCAAACCCGCTAACTATAGCACAATTTTCCCAAATAATTTGCCAAAGATCAACACTGTCTGGTAAAGATCCACCGCTTCGAGCATTAGGTGTATGCCAATGAATAACAGAATTATTCGGCCCTAGCAATACTCCAGCTTCCATCATAAATAAATCCTTTGTTAATAAAGATTAATCAACATGTCTATATACAACTAATACATCTTCCCTTATTGCCTCGGATACAACAGATGGTAAACTTTCAAGAGTAAATAATGTATCTCCTTTGACTCCGGTGGTATGTGATGTAAGACATATACCTGCGTCAATAATGCGTAAAGTCCGTTCATCACAGACACATTCAAAACGTCTTCTGTCTAATCTGTATCTAACCACCATCTCCCCACGTCTCGGGGCTTTGCGATGGTCTAAATATTGTGCATTTCCTACCGCTAAAGCCGCCCGAGCAGCTTCGCCAAAGTCAATCTTTGCAAGCTCTCGTCGCGTCTCTGCATTTCCAAGGTTAGCAATCAATGCTTGTCGCCGCTCTTCACGAGCACGACGTTCCTCTTCTTCACGTCTAAGACGTTCAAGCTCCTGGCGTCTTCGTTCGGCTTCTATCTTTTGCCAAATCTCCATGCGGAAAGCTGCATCTAACGCCGGTACTACTCCTTTTATATCCCTACATTGATAGATATTCAAAGAATCTTCAAAAAAAGCTTGGAGAACTTCATCCTCCGGACCCAGCGGCATCTCTTGCTGCCTGAAGATCAGGGGGCCATCATCGCAGGTACGGCCGGCAGAGACTCGGGCGAACCGGTCAAGGCCGTCATCAACCAGAAAAACCTGCTCGGAATTGGCTGCAATCGTCTTTGGATCTGGGTCAACCCGCGCATCATCGGGTACCAAGCGGTTACCTACCAAGTACCCAGTGACTATGTTGGTCAGGATGTTTGGATTGGCTCCAGCTGCCGAGATCTCGTAGCGCGTAGCCTTCCGTCCAGAAATTACAAAAGAATACCAACCATGTTCGATTGGTAGTCTGTTCTCAATATTCCAGACTTGTCCGTTGAGGCAGAGAGATCTCCCGCCAGTCCAAGGCAAAGTAATGCTGTTGCCTTCAGTCTCTAGAAGATCTCTCCATCCCATTTGTTACCTACAGTCGAGGATTGTTATTCACTTAGATAAGATTGTATGAAAGTAATTCCACTAACACGAGATCAAGTGGCGTTTGTTGATGATGATATGTTTGAGTATCTTAATCAGTGGAAATGGTACGCCGATAAGTGTGGAAACACTTATTATACTTGTTGTAATGTATACAATTTTGGACCAGAAAGAAAACATATAAGGATTAAAATGCACCATGCTGTATTTGGGCGTAACGTTCAAATAGACCATGCTGATGGAAACGGTTGCAACAATCAAAAAGAAAATCTAAGAGAGGCTTCTTCACTTGAGAACAACAGAAATCGTAAAAAGAATACGGGCTGTTCTAGTAAATACAAGGGTGTTTATTGGAATAAATCACACCAAAAGTGGGAAGCCTCAATTAGGGTCGGTAAGCCTCTGCGGGATGGCCGTCACTGCAAAATGTATTTAGGTAATTTTGATAGTGAAATTGAAGCCGCAAAAGCTTATGATCAACAAGCGATTAAGTTCGGTGAATTTGCCAAACTAAATTTCGCAATCAACTCGCCCACGCAGGTTTGTGTAGCAAATCCACCTTGATGATCTTGTCCACCAAAGTTTCTCGAACGAACGAGTATGCAGCTGCCGGCGCTTGTCGAACCGGAGTTGCCGCAATCAAGTTACGCAGTGTACGCGGAATTGCATACACATCATCGAAGGTTCGGTTGTCAATATGGAAGCAAGGGATGTTAAGCCTTGCCGCCGTATCAGTGACACACGTTCCATGTTCACCAGGCACCTTAATCAAACCGAATGCCATTGGGCGAAGACCGGAGTTGCGAATGTCTTGCTCGAAGGTTGGGCGCTGACCTTCATCACCAACGAAGATGATGATTGAATCCTCGTCATCCTTCGGCTTGAAGTTCGCCATTTGACGAACACCACAACCGTAGTCAGTACCACCGCCAGCTCGGAAACCACTGAAGGCGTTGTCGATGCCGGCCTTGCTACCAACTTGAAGTGTAACCGTGCGAGCGGTTGTGCTGAATACGCAGGCACGAATACGATCAAGCGGAATACCTTGAGCGAACTTCGCAATGTATTCCTTGGCCATTTCCAAAGAAGCCTGCATAGAACCAGAGATGTCTACGATGAAGTAAACAATCAGTCCCTTAGTAACTTCTTCTGCCGCCTTCTTCACAGCATTGTCCGCGCCGTCCTGTAGCTTCTCCTTGAGTTCGGTGGAAGTTACATTGCGTGCGATGTTTGCTGCTCGCATATCTTCGGTGTTCTTGATGGCGCGCTCCCAACGCACCTTAATGTCATGAACATTGAGAAGACCCAACTCTTCGAGAGTGGGTGTTCGAATGATCAAGTCCTTATCGGACAGAAGATTCGACTCAATGATTGATGCCATTATGGCGCGGGTGAGCCCAATGTTCTTTGGAAGCATACCCTCAACTCGCTTGAGGCCGATACGCTCCGCCACAATCCGCTCACAGATCTGCTGCTCGGAAAGACCTTCCCAAGACTCAGCTTGAGTAACAGCCATTCCAATTGCCAGCTCGCGGCGGCCGTCCTCAGATTGCTTCTGCTTCCAACGTAGAAGCTCGAAGAATTTCTGAGAAGTTGGCTTATATCCCACGCGCTGCGCCAGGTTCATGACCGTGCTTCGGAAGCCAGCCTTGACCAGACCTTCAAGCAGCTTGGGGTTTTCCTCGCGGTACTCCAACCACTTCGTCACGGCCTTTGCCCAACGTCCAATGAACGGCTTGCGGTCAGAGCGTCCGAAGCCAAGATCGCGGTTGATTTTCGCAACCGAAGGCAGGCGCAACAGGTCGTGCATGCGCAGCAACAGCTTGGGGTTCATGTCCTTTCCACCCTTGCTGTAGATGAGCATCATAGCTTCGCCCACGTCACGGTAGTCCGCGTCGTAGAAGGCCACAGCGCCATTGTCCACGACCGGATCTCCCTTGCGGGACTGGACCAGCATGAACGCAGCAAGCACTACCTTGAGGTCACGGTGGTCCTCTGAGAAGGCATACGAAGCCCACTTGGCAGCGAACTCGTGATCGAGCTTCCAGACTTCGGCAACTTGACCATACATCCACGCCGCAACCTCTGGGAAGAGGCCAGCTTCGCGGTATTCGCCAATGACTGCGCCAGCTGCGGTGACGATCTTCTTGTCGTCGCGCAAGGTGCCAAGCAGTGTCTTGTTGGTTTTCTTGCCTACTTTCGTAAGCTTGTAGACCAACTTCTGCCCGCCTTCAAGCTTGTGCGTGACAGGCTCCCATCGAACGCCGGTAACCGCACGAGCGTCGGCTACTACCATGCCTGGACGTCCATGGTAAAGGTGATCGGCATATGCCAACACAGCATTAAGAAGGGTTTCAGCAGGCCCTAGGGCTTCTCGATTCGTCATTCTTACATTCTTTCTCCCGCAATCTGCGGGCAGCAGTTCTAATTCTGTGGCAGTTTGAACAAACCAATTCACATTTTGCTATCTCAGCTAATAATAGAGGCTCTGAACCTTTGTACACCATAAAGCTGATACTTTATCTATTTTGGTGTTTGAATCTAGGTGATCAAAGTCAATTGCCTCGACAGGAAAGTTTTTACCACAATCACAACATGGACCAGTCTTTAAGCTCTCTAATAACTCACGAAGCTTTTTATATTGGCGCTTATTGCTTGCTATAATATCATCTTTACGATCTGGGTATGTATATGACCTAAATATAGCATCGCATGGTTTGCATCTAGGTGCCCGATATCCTAAAGCTATATTTGTCCAACGAAACTCATCAGCTGGTTTTATTCCTAAACACTCTATACATCTACGATCATCATTCGGTACCCCTGTCTTAGCAATCTTTTCGCGTCTTCGTTCTAAGAACTCACGCCAAAGTTCCAATACATGATCCTTTCTTCTTTGATACCGTTCTGCTCGGTATATCGAATCACATACATCACGCATAGAAATTCTCTCATTGAATTTCTTGCGCTTCCACCTGAATACGGTTATTGGTTTTGATTCATGGCATATTGAACATACTTTATCATCAATAGATGATATGGTTCACTATGCATATGTCTTGTTATGCAAAAATGGTCGTCCGATGCTGCTTTTAGCTCATCGAAGCGGAACCGAATAATTACCAAAGAATTCCAAAAATGGCAATGGAATTAATTGCCGCCGGTTGGAAATTACTTGGGTTTGCGCGAAATTAGGGATTAAATTCCCAGATATTCACGGCGCAGATCTGTAATTCTATGATCTGGAAAAGTAATGCCACATGAAAAGAAATCAATTACAGGGCGCATTACCAAATTCAAATAGGTAGTCTTGGATGACACAAATCCAGCTAATGCTATTTCATCTTTGGTAGCTACTCTTGTAACTCTTCCATATTGTTTTGAACTAAAGAATATTGCCCATGCCGAAGTTGCATTTGGAAGATCAAGAATGATTGCTTGATGATGTCCCTCTCCATCATCATGAGTAGCCACACTTCCCACAGAGACATCTCCGAGCTGTGGAAGTTCAACTACCTCGCGCTTCCGTGCTTCGTCGTAGTAATATTCAAGTAACATCTCACTGGCAACTTTTTTCAGTTCATCAGGAGATTGTGCTGACTCTCTTAAAACGAGTGCATCGGGAGGTTGAAATACAACTCCCTTATTAGGAATCTTCTTTCGTATAACGAAAGGTTCTATCTTTTCTTTATGGTCTACGACTCGTCGCACCCCATAATAGTATGTGCGAACAGGCATATCTTATCCATATGTAGGAACAATTATCACAGCGGGACGCCAAGAGTGATGAGCGATTGCCAATGCCGAAATTGCATTTGGAAGATCAAGAATGATCGATTGATGATGTCCATATCCATCATCATGAGTAGCCACACTTCCAACAAAGACATCTCCAGGATTGTGTAGCCGGAACCTTTTCCACTCGCGGCTGTCAATTTTACACCGAACTCTCGGGAGCATCAATCAACTCATAGATATCATCCCCATGCGAATCAAACGTTCTGACCGGCCATAGATACAGGAAATTTTCCACCATCTCCCGCCACTCCGAGTCGTGGGATCCAATCAGCTCCCAACCCGAATCCCCCTTTACATAATCCTTCCCAGGCTTCAAGCATTCGTCCTCTTCAAGATCCTCTAGTGCGATGACATCCCACCGTTCCCGAGCATATACACTCACGTAGTTGAACTCAGCGTACAACCCAATATCCACGTGCCGGTACCCGTCCTCATGGTCATAATCAACCGGAATTGAAAACCCAACCACATACATCTTGGGCGAGTCCTTCTTCGACTGCCACTTCCCACACACCCTATTGAATGTACGACAAATAACGTCAGCTAGAAGATACTTATACGACATATATTTCTCCTCGAATATCAAACGTCTAATTCGTTTTCACAACATCTCTTGACTTGTAGTTCATGGGTACTTCTGCACAAGCACATACTCCGCAGCCCTCGGGGTACCGTACATGCGATGTCATTGGCTCAAATATCAGACGCCTAATCCAAGACTTGTTGTGAACGCCGCAGCACCCTTTTCCGAATCTTCATGATGGCTCAGGGCATTCAACACATGAAACAACTCATGAGCAAAGACTGTTTTGAAGTAGAAGAGCGAGTTCCAATTTGATAGAACGTAGAAGTGCTTAGGATTTCCGGAGTAATCAATATCGGTAAAGCCATCTAGCTTCACCACCTTACCACTCTTTCCCTCTACGCTACCTCCGAAGTGCTCGACCAAGACTGAACTTGGGAGGAAAGAAACCGGAATATTCACCTTTGCTGGAATCGAATATTCAGGAAAACTCGTGCGGTATTTTACAACCACATCAGAGCACAACTGATTCAGCGCACGGTAGTGCTTGAGAGATCCTACCTCAATCGTAACACCACAATCTAGCACATTCGTGGTCGTCTCAGAAGCTGGTGTTGGTGCCGGCTTCGCCTTTGGTTTTGCCGGAGCGTACTTGACCGGTTTGGCCGGAGCGTATTTGACCCCACCGAACTTTGCTTGAGCTTGCGTGTCTCTGAGGTATGCATCGAACGATTCAGCGAGGCATGTGCTCGATACCAGCAAGACAAGAGAGATGAGTAGGTATTTCATGTTCGCCATTAGATCTGATGTTAATACCAGAGATGCAATTAGTCAATCGTTATTTAGCGCGGCGAACGAATGGCCGGTCATTGGATATATAGGCCTACATGCATTTTGAAACCATCTGGAACCAAGCGGAAAGCGTAGCTAAGAGCTTCACCGACCTCGGCCGAAAGGAAATCCTCAAGGAGATCCGGGCCGGCGTGGACAACCTATCGGACTCCGACTCAATAGCCGAATACAACGAAGCCTTGGGCGACATCCTGTTCGGGCTCTGTGCGCTCTGTGCCCACCTCGAAGACAAGAAGGGGCTGCAAGTCAACTCCGCCGCCGCGTTGACGCAAGCCATCGCCAAGAAACGATCCGAGCTTGTAGGCTAGATCAAAACGGGCCCAGGATCTTTTTCAACTATGAGATTGCCATCAGCGTCCATTGGGTTGCCATCAAGATCATGTGTGCGGCGATACTCTGCCCAGTCTTTGATGACGTTACCACGAAGGTCATACTTGTTGTTCGAATAGACCCTTCGATTGCCCGCGTGAAGACGAAAAGCTGCATGGAACCTTTCTTTCTGCTGTCTCCACTTATCCTCACTCACTCTTTGCATTGCCGGTTTCCAAGTCATAGGAGGAGATTCTCCATCCTTTAACTCAACCGGAATCACAAATGTCCAGAACAACCAATCCAAGCAGAACTCGCACAGAGAGAACTTGTACGTGACGCAATCATCAAGCGCTCCAGATCCATTACCAGGAGTGGAATTGTAACCTCCACGAACCTCTGCCTCAATCAAACCACAAGGGCCACCGCCAATCGGCCCAGGTTCGAGAGTGCAGGATTGCCCGCACATATTACAGAGAACGTCTTCCACTACACCACTCCGCCACAGGACACATCAGATTGATCACGTGCCTTGTATCGCAATGAAGGCTTATCCACAATGAAGAGAAAATCTGCAGAGAATCCATCTCGGCAAATGCGGTTATTTTCATCGAACCACAAGCATCCGATTACGCGATTGGTTGCCACAGATGTTACCGTCATGTGAGGACCGCCCGAACGCAGCTGAACGATATCTCCGCGCTCAACCGTATTCGTTTCATTTTTCTGGTTCAACATAAGGGTGTTCTCCATGATGTACTCCTAAATGATATGTCCAAAACGTCCACTCATTATTGACTAATTTTGGCCTATGCTCGCACTTCTTCTCTCCACAAAGTCCGCTACAAGGATCGTGACCGGCATCTACGCAGCACTCGTAGTAATAGCAAGTGTCACAAATCCATCTACCGTCTTCACATTGGGTATGATGGAGTTCTAACTCTCCAATTATTCTGGTTGGCGGGTCATCACCATGATAAGCGATGACCTCGCCACATCCAGTTTGGCACATTGAGCATTGGCAGAAATCACAGTATGCCATCTATCCCTTGATACACAGAACTTGCTTGAGCGTATGCTCGATGGCCACAAGGTCTTTCTGTGCTTCCATGACAGCATCAATGTCCTTGTAAGCCCCTGGAGTTTCATCAATCACATCAGCATCAATGCGGCATTCCACACCTTCAACTGCTGCTCGGTGATCCTTCAGAGTGAACGTGTTGCGAGCTTCAGTGCGGCTCATCTTTCGACCTGCACCGTGAGATGCCGAGCAAAAGCTTTCTCGGTTTCCAAGGCCGCGCACAATGAAGCTCTTAGCTCCCATCGAACCTGGGATGATTCCAAGCTCGCCCATTTGAGCGCGAATAGCGCCCTTGCGAGTAACCCAGACTTTCTTGCCGAAATGGAATTCCTTTTCGACATAGTTGTGATGGCAGTTGACTTCGATGTCCGTAACCTCAAACTTCGGAATGCCTTTGCATCCCTTCAAAGTCTTGAGCACGGTACGCATCATCAACTCGCGGTTTGTGGCCGCGAATTGCTGAGCCCATTGAGTTGCCTGAATGAAGTCATCAAAATACAAACTATCTTCTGGTAAAAACGCAAGGTGAATATCCGGCAAACTATCATTGAAGAACCACTTCTCCGCCTCACGCTTTGCAAGATCAATGAAGTAGGAACCAATGCGGTTGCCAACACCACGGCTTCCCGAGTGCAACATCACCCAAACGCTATCATCCTCATCCAAGCATAGCTCGATGAAGTGGTTGCCAGTTCCTAAAGTTCCCAATTGGTTCTCCGGAGGTTGGCGCGTTTGCAGCTTTGAATGCTTGGCAATGATCTTCTTGTAGCCAGGTTCTAAAGCCATCCAAGCAATCTCTACGATAGTTGGGACTTCTCCGCGCCACGAACCAACGTCACGAAGACCGCCATTATCAGTACGGCCATGCGGAACTGCAGCTTCAATCTCGGCTCGAATCGCAGACAAGCTCTGCAAACCTTTGGATTGTGGCAGATGAGAGCCCTTCAGCGTGGTCTGCACAGCCATCATTCCACAATTACCTGTGATAGCGATTACTCCACCACGACGCATTACCCAATAACCAGTACTGGTTGTGAAGCAATATTTTAATCCATCTGGTGATTTTACACGTTCAAAATCATTCTTCTCTGGAGTTGCTGCAATACCAACTTTTGTATTTGTGTGAGCAAATACTCTATAGTCAATCTTACCATCGCTAGCATCTGTATCTTCTCTCATTACAGAGCGCTTACCGCATGCAGCAAATGCATATGACATAAAATCAGCCGAGGCTTTGTCACGAGTAAAGTACACACTATCATTGAAGTTTCCGTCCCAATGGAAAACCTCGTCACAAATTACTCTCAATTGATCTGGAGATGCTTGCCAAAAATTCTCAAGACTTTTGAATTTTTCTGGAGCGTAGAAGGAAATAGTAGTTACATCATCTACAGAGGAAATAGACAACTTAAAATCAATACACGCATCTTTTAATAGAAGTTGTGCTCTTTCAATCTTCCTAATCTTTTTCAGGCGAAGATAACACAAAGAGCTATCTTGGCCAGAAGATCCGAAAGATCCGTCGGCGCAAACCATGATCATAACCCTGATTTGCGAATCTGACATTTTGACAGATGTGTTTCTAACCAAATTAAATGTGGTCAAAAACCTGCCGCGAAACCCAAGCTTTAATGAATTGTGCTTTTCTGCAAGATCTTTAGCAGACATTACGTCATCCTGCACAAAATCATATGCTCGCGTGTACTTGTAGTATAGTACCCGGTGTTCATCGGAGAGTACTTGGTTTACTCCATATTTGGTTTTGATTTTCCAAAATTCATCACATTCAAGTTTGATATACTTTGGAGTTTCGAAAAATGCACTTTCACAATTCAGCCTACGATACGGATCACATCCTGGTGTGAATACCAGAACAGAATCTCCATCTTGATAGTCTGCAATTCTCTTCCACCCATTTAGAGTAAGGAACTCGGTATCTGCATCTACGCACCCAATATCTACCCCAACAGCCGCCGGCATGATCGCCGTGGTGGTTGGAATGACTGAGCCGATGGTTGCGCCCTCGCCCACGTGGACGTCCGGCATTGCGGCAACGTGCTTGAAAATGAACGGCATGTTGGCAACGTTGTAGAGTTGCTTCAGCGCACCATCTTCCACGGGAACGCCAACGGTCCAGGCCTTCACCTGAGACTTCGCGCCCGTGATGAGGTTCACGTTGTCGTGGCGATACACGTTCATTGCTGAGTAATCGTTGGCCATATTCTATCCCGCGAGCGGGTCCTCTTCGAGCTTATAAGAACCGTCCGGCAGTTCGGACAATTCGGTCATACAGTATAGATGCGCCACCCCACCCTTCTCGGTGACGCAGAAGCTATACATACCATCGATGTGGCGAAAGATCAAGTACTTTGAACCGTCAGAACATTGACACTTGATCTTTGAGTCTTGCGGGATGTCGAGTAGTTTCATTTCAACAACATTTCTATTGCTCTATCGATATGTTCTTGGAGCAGGCCATTCGCAAAGGTAGTTTGGATTAAATGATCTTGAAAAGGTTCCATGTCATCGTCATCATCTACCTTTTCAGGTGGTGTGTTTTCGGAATCAAATGTTGACTGCCTGATTTCTGTTGCGTCTACAATCTGCTCTGGAGATTTAGCTGGCGTAGTTCCGCATGCAGTTAATAGTGATATCGCAATTAGGTATGTGCGCATGGTTGCCTCAGCTAACCATGCCCGCTCATCTAGGGCTCTCGACCGATTATCCTGTTTCGCTAAAGCGTTTTGGGTCGAAGGTATTGGTGGCGCGTGGACTGCTGCGCGGTGCAGTGTCGTCGTATCTCGGGCGAACTTTGACTTGAAGTCTTGAGATTTGAATTTGCTCTTGACCAGAAATCGAAGTGAAGATGGTGAAGAAGATGCCGGGGCGGAGATCCATCTTTGAAAGACCGATTGCTTCGCCAACGTAATAGGTAGAGCCGTGCTGATCGATCATGGGATGCAGGTCGATAGAGAACCGGGCGTTGTTTAGGAGTGATGCACATCTCCCGTCTCTACTCGTCTTGTTGCGTCTAGCTGGGTCGATTGGAGCTATTTGCAACTCCTCGACGCCCTCCTCGGCAACGAACACCATGAATGATACGCCTTGCTCGAATTCCATGGTCCCCGGGAATTGCAGCTTGCCGATGAAGAACGGTTTGCCGGCGGCATCCCTTGGTACTTTGATGAGTGCAATTCTAGTCTTCGCTTCTGGATCAATGAGTAGTGTGGTTTCCATATTACCTCTTGGTTTGTTTTAGGCCAGAAATTAATCGTGACAGTTCTTGTCTAGAAACTTCCCCAATGAATTTACCAGAGGAACAAGTAATTGATACGCGCTCCATTGGTTCTGCTTTATACACTCCGCCATTTCGGCCAATCTTAATCTTGTAGCCTGTAATCGTTCCATTGTTAATTAAGAACGATAGTGCCTTCTTGAACTTGAATATTTCCATTCCAGACTTGGCTCTGCCCTCAAACCTAGAGAACAGTTTTCCGCGATCAACGACCTTACCATCAGTACAATTCTCTTGGAGAACTGAGATAAGTATCTGAAGATGATCTTCTGGAATCATAGATCACGCTCAGGTATGAAGATGTCGCTGCCAGTCTTGAGGATAGTTCGAAGTCTTTCTCGGTCCTTATCATCCACAAACAGAGGGACATTGAAATCCAACATCCATTTGTGATGGGTTGTTTCGCCGTGAGAGGTGTGGACTAGCTTTGGCGTTACGTAGGCTGCAGACCCGTGACGGAATGATGCTGGGAAAGCATCAAACGAAACACCGGCATCGTCAAGGATCTTTTTGCGCGCCTCGATATCCATTCCATCAATGACAGATCTTCTACCCAAGATTGAGTACACAGCCTCATTGATGGCATACTGCATACAGCAGTACTGTTGGTAGATGATGTAGTTTATTACCTCTGTGATACTTGGAATCCCAAATACCTTTGACCTGAATGCAATGCTGCCCTCAAGTGTCGGAGGCTCATCTATTTCCCATAGTTGGTTCATGAACTCGTACGTCGCTTTGGAAGCTGAAGCCGAGCACATAGATTGCACATCATTTCCAAACCATGGATCTTCGTTCTCGCTGCGGTCATTTCGGAGAACGAGAATGATCTTATCGGAATACTGTAGACCAAATACCGCCCCATCAATTTGCTTGACTAGGGAAAGCATTGTTCCATTGAGCATTGCCATTGTTTTGTGACAAAATGGTTTCTGTATGTTTCTTGTTGCTCGCGCAAATGAGAAACCATCAATTTTGATTATGACTGGAATTCTACTAATTATTCTAGTATCGGTAGATTCCTCATATGATATCATTCTCTGCTGTAGTGTTCGAGCCATAATTTCCTATGGCTCCAAGTTCCTTCAGGGCGGGACACTCATTGGAGCCTTGCCTCTGTAATATACCTTGATCTCTTTGGTTCGTGGCGGCGGAGCGTTGTCAACCAAAGAATCAGAGGACATTCCGCAATGGGAACACTTGGTGTTTAGAATCGCACCGTTCTTTCCTCTGAATTCAAGTTCATGACCGCAAATACTACAAGACAACAGTCCTTGTCCTTGACTGGGTGATGGCATAGTTCCTTCATGATTCTGGCATAGAGTATGCCTTAAGTCAAGCGCAGAGGCTTTAGTCCGGATAGGTGGGCGGTTTGCCGAGCATTCCAAAGCCGCACCGCCATTTGCAGGTTCAGCCAAAGCTCTGGAGTGGTTCCGAAGACTTTGGACAGCCGCAGAGCAGTGTCGGCGGTCACCCCGCGCTTGCCCCTCACAATCGTGTTCAATCGCTGCAGCGGTATCCTGAGCCTCCGAGCTAGCTCTGCCTGAGTCATTCCAAGCTCATGAATCGCATCACGGATCAGAACGCCAGGATGCGTTGGAGGCCGATCCCTTGGGGTCATGGGACGATGATACTCGAAGCATCTCAGATGTCAATACTGACCAAAAGACTCTCATCTACCCACAGGTACCTTGGCGGAACTATCTCAGTCAGCCAAACGTTATTGGTTGACAACTTGAACTGGTAACCATTCGTTGCCATTTCTTGTGCCGCGATTTTTAAGACAGCAGGATTTGGTCTGCGCTTAGTTGCCACTTCAAGAGCTTGCTGATGACTATCGAACATGTGGACATCATGTCTGTCCATCTTCATCAGGCCATTATCTCGGATGCCGGCAAAGTTGTTTCGAGATGTCCCGTGATACAAATACTGTGGAGGAATCTTGATCTCATACCCGAGATCAACCTCTACCGAATGTCCTTGGCTTGCTCGAAGCTTAGTTCGGTCATCGCTGAATTCAAAGCGCCCCTTCTCGTCCGCCGCAACAATCTCCTCCAGCTCAGGCAATGACAACTTGATTGCAAGGAGCAGAGCCCCCACGTCAGTCCAGCCGCCGCTGTCGAGAGTGATCCCGGCTTGGTCCGGCTCATGTCGAAGGATGAGACTTAGGTACTTGCCTTTTCGGTTCAGAACCTTCTTAGTTACCATGGGACCTCGACAAAGGTGGTTGGTGAGTCTCTCGTCCATTTGCGCCGGAGATCTTCATACTCAGCGCGAATAATTTCAGGATGATCAGTCCCCATCTCAATCACCCACTGCTCAATTTGATATGGGTAATCAACCTCAACCCGAGCTGCATGTGCATTGCCTAGCGGACCGTGATCTGTGGTTTCTGAATCTTCTGGAGTTGCATCAAACAGGTTTAATATCATCTTCCTTACCATTCTCCTGAATACATCGACCCTGAACCTTCTTGGCATCAGCTCCGTACTTGCAACACCAATGTGATCGTTCCGGGACACAGTGCTTTGGATGGGTAGCGTGATAGTGGCGACAATCACGACAGCGCTTCTGTTGTTTGGTAATCCCCATATTATCCCCAACTTGGCAGCCGAATTTCAAATCCGTTTTCCGTAGCCCAACGTTGCATGATCTTAAATTCTTCAGAGGAGGCTTTGCGATTGCAATGGCCTCTGGCTTGAACAATGCTTCTTGAGCGCACTTCGATAGTAATAGCACGCTCACCATTAACTTTCATTGACCAAATAGAACAGTAGCCTTGTTCAATCGAACCTGAATATGACAACACGCAATGCCTTTGGGCCTTACCCTCGGCGTGCAGTTCTTTGGAATTGAGGATTTCTGTGATGTCGTAGATGCACTGTACGTAGTTACCCGAAGGCTCACGATGATTGAATTCGTAGTGCCCGGACTTGAACCCAGATGACTTGTACTCTTTGCCGTGAACGATCTTTCGCTTGGCAAGATCCTGGTGCCAATCTTCCATGGCGCGCATGATCGCCATTGCCGAGCGGCCCTTCATGGAGAACTTCTTGTCCTCGAACCGCTTGGTCCAGATGAAATCCATGATTGGGCTGAACTGTTCCAAGTCCAACATCGGGTTCTTGGAGAACCAAGCGATCACGGAATCAAGGAACGTTTCATCAACAATTCCAGCCAAGCGCCGCCCATTTTCACGATTCATCAACACACGCAACAGACGATTATCACCACCCCAAGTTTGGATTTGCGTACGGCGCAGGGCAGAGAGGAATGTACTTTCAGAATTAGATGCTAGGAATTGATGGCACTGCTTATTGGTCAGTGTAACAGGGAAGTCACCAGACTTGCACATTTTGGCGAAGCTATCACCGCGAGCGATACGAACGATTGCTTGGATGATTGGTGAGAACTCGATGTCAACGTATCGACCCTCAGCATCTGGTTTCTGTTCTCCTTCGCGAGCCCGCCCTATTCGGCGGATCACATCAATCACATCCAGCTCCCAAAATGCTGACCAGATAAATGGCGGGGTTGGGAATTTGGCCAGCAAATGATCACAAAGGGAATTGAAGATAGTAGTCTTCCCCTTGCCTCGCGGCTCCCAATCAGCAATTGGCCGATGGTGTTCCAACACTGATACAAGGCGCAACTGACCAATGTAATCAGAATCAAAAAGCCTTGGAGCCCTCTTCTCAATGGTTATCCAGAATTCGTTTGATTCCAGATCCCATTCTTCAAGAGGGGATTTCTGCTTGTTGTTCTTGGCAATTGCCGCTTGTACCAGAGCAAGTTTCTTTGCTTCCTCTTCTTCAAGACGCAGCTTTCTCGCGCGCTCTTGGGCACGTTGTTCATTAACCCAATCGCGGGTCGCTGCTCGATTCGAACGTTTCATGTGGTCCTTGGGGAGGCGGCTCCCCGCCACCCTACTTGATCATTGCGAGGAACTCTGCCTCGGATATCAGCTTGGTACCCAGCTTGCGGGCTGCCACCGCCTTACTGCTGGTACTTGCCACATCATCTATTACAAGATGAGTTGTGCTCTTGCTGACTGACTTATCAACTTCTCCGCCGGCAGCAATGACCATTTGCTGAAGGTTCTTGCGTGGCGTTTCCATTGTTCCGGTGAAGCAGAAGTGCTTGCCGGTAAATGCGCCTTTGATCTTTGCTTTGATGATTACCCCGGCGCTGAGGATGTCATCCATTCTTCCCTTATTCTCTTTCAGTCCTTCGAAGAGTGCTCGGGCTCGCTTCTCACCAAACCCCGGGACACTTTCCAACTGCCGCTGTGATAGTGCTCGAAGCTTGTCAAGAGAGTCATGTCCTTGATCAATGACTGACTTGACCGTTGAAGTGGCCACGCCATCAATGCAGAGTCCACCTACGAAGTTCTCTAAAGTCACTGCGCGATACTTGTCGAGTTCCTTCAGTAAACCTGCAGCGCCCTTATCCCCCATGCGATCAAGGCTTGTGATGTCAGCCGCCGTGAGGCGATAGATGTCAGCAATGTCCTTGACTTTGCCGGAAGCAATAAGCTTGGTGAGGATGGACTCGCCCCATTCTAGGATGCCAAGTTCTCCAATCCACTTATTCAATCTGCCGATGACTTGTGGCGGACAGGTTTGCTTATTCGGGCAGCGAACGTACTCTCCAACGCGCACGGTCTTAGTACCGCAAGCTGGGCACTTCTCTGGAATGTGGAAGTATCCGTTGTTTGGTTTGGTAACTTCCTTGACGTACGGAATGACGTCATTGGCGCGAGTTACCAAAATCTCAGCTCCAATGTTGACGCCGAGTTCTTTTACCAAAGAGAAGTTGTGTAATGAGGCCCGCTTGATTTTCGCGCCGAGCAATTCCACTTCCTCAAATTCAGCAACCGGAGTGATGATGCCGGTGTCACCAACCTGAGGCACGATGTCAGTGACCTTGGTTCTTGCTTCGGGAGCTTCGAACTTGAAAGCGATTGCGCCCTTGGGACCGCGCCCCTCATCGCCGAGAGCGAAACGCGCTGCTCGATCATTGATGAAGATCACAAGGCCGTCAATGTCCCAATCAAGAGTTTCCCGAGTCTTGTCCATGTACTCTTGCCACATCACATTGGCATCTTGGACTGTTCCAATTCGGTAGTTCGGGATCCGGAATCCCAGGCTCTTGATGTATTCGTAGGCTTCAGATTCCTTCTTGAAATCCTTGCCCTCGATAGTGTAGGCAATGATGGTAAGGTGCTGACAGTCTGTTCCATCATGGCGCTTCGCAAGTCCTGTAGCATTGCGAGTGTTGGCCATGGTCGATAGATGCTTCTTCCAAACACTCTTCAGCAGAACGATTTCACCGCGAATGTGACCAGAGAAAGGAGTGCTCAACCGCAGCGGTACGTCCATCAAACTGACGTTGGCGGTAATATTTTCCCCCACATCTCCATCGCCACGAGTAGCTGCACTGAATAGACGGCCCTTCTCGTACTTCAAGCTGATCGACATGCCGTCAAGCTTTTCAGTCTCAAGGAGTTCAACTGGCCTGCCACACTTCTCGTACCATCCCAGCAGCTCTGCCGGAAGATTCACCTTGTTCAACGAGTCCATGGGGACTTCGTGCGTGTACTTGGGCCAGTCGCCGTGTTCTGGTGGGGGAGCGCCGACACGTACGAGTGTCCTAGCTGCACGCGCCTGGAGTTCTTCAGTAGCAGAATCGTTGGCCTTGGTGAATGCCTTGACCAAAGTACCCAAACGATCCTTGAGCCCATCGTATTCAGGATCAGATATGGTAGGTTTGCCTTCGTTGTAATAGGCGGTGTCGTGGGTATCAATCTGATCTAGAAGGGATTTGAGACTCATTGGATATTCTTTCTACTCATCAACTTCGGAACAAAGCTTCTTCGACTCGGCACGGGCGCGGCGCTTGTGGATGCGGCGGCGAACGTTCTTAGCGCCCTCACGCAGCGATCGGAAAGCTCGCTGGGTAATGCTGTAGACGTGCGTAGCTCGGCCTCCATTGACACAGCCCGCAACGTCAAGGTCACCAGCTTCGATTCGATTTAGGCCGTAGGGTTTCATGGCTTCACCAGTTCCAGTTTGAAGGCTGGCTTTTCGGAAGCAAGCTTCTCCGCAACTTCAGCTTGCTCATCTGCGAGCTTTTGGGCTTCCATCTTCGCCTTGAGCTGCTTCTTGAATTCCGCAATGGAGAAGGTTGGGTTGGAATGATGCTCGGTTCGGTGAACAACCGCACTGCCGTTCTTGTTGACTTCGCGCAGGATGATTCGGGCGTGGATCTCGTTTTGGGCAGCAGCCAGGATTCCACCAATCGGCCCCGAGGCCTTCGAGAAGTACTGGCCAACCACCACATATGGAGGTCCACCACGACCCAGACCGCAGCCATATTGGGTGATTACTTCCTTCAACTCAGGAATTGAACTGCCAAATGTGGATCTGGGCTTTGTCATGATGATCTAATGGTATCTGAGAAAAATGGGTCAGTCAACTCTTTCTTGCTCATAATGCCGCATTGCTATTATGGACTTTGAATGTCTTTTGAAGTATGCCCAGTTGTATTCTGAGGCGGCTAATCATCCCCGTGCAGACTACATGAGGGAGTATATGGCCAATCGATATCACCAGAAGCGCCAGGAAGTGATTGACCGATTGGGCGGCCGATGTACTCGCTGCGGAAGTAAAGAGGGGCACTTCCACCTCGACCACAAAGACAAGTCCAAGAAGACCATGCGCGCATCAGACCTTCACTCGGTGAATGATAAGAGATTCGAGAGTGAAATCAAGAACCTCCAGATCTTATGCGAGGATTGCCATAGAGAGAAGACGAAAGAAGCTTGGGACTATTCTACACCAAAGCCTACGCACGGTACATACTGGATGTATCGGAAGCACCGCTGTCGCTGTCCGGCCTGCGTGAAAGCCTACCAAGAAAAGCAGAAGGAGTGGCGCAAGGATCAGAAGAAGAACCGTCACCAGGAACTTCAAAAGATGCTGGCCGAACATTCGTAAGCATACCGGCCACTCGTTCGACACCTTCACTATTAGAAGGGATGATTAGACTTTCCTTTGCGCGCCTGTTGAATCACGTTTCAACCCTTCATTTTTTCGACCCCTTCACTTATCGGAAGGGACTTGATATTGGCTCCAGTATATTGGTACACCATTCGACGTTTTCGACCCCTTCACTTGGAAGGCTTATTGGAAGGGACTTGAATGTCTTCGACGCTGTCGTATCGACCTGGCATAGAATCATTTCTACCCCTTCACTTATTAGAAGGGACTTGAATCCATACGCATAAACGCAGTGATGATACGCAATCTCGTTTCTACCCCTTCACTTATTGGAAGGGACTTAAATCACCTTTAGCAATATTCTGAGACAACACCCTGAACTGTTTCTACCCCTTCACTTATTGGAAGGGACTTGAATCTGGATCCGTTTCTGCAGCCGCGTTCGTACCGGCGTTTCGACCCCTTCACTTGTCGGAAGGGATTTAAATCTCGGCAAAAAACATCAAAGACTTTCCACTATGGTCGGTTTCGACCCCTTCACTTGTCGGAAGGGATTTAAATCCTGTCTACAAAGCGTTCTATGCCACATCATGGTCTCGTTTCGACCCCTTCACTTGTCGGAAGGGATTTAAATTTAAGCGCCTACGCCTACCCTCGCATCCAAGCATGCAGTTTCGACCCCTTCACTTGTCGGAAGGGATTTAAATTGGTGCTGGTTGGAGAACACTGACCACGGCCACCATGTTTCGACCCCTTCACTTGTCGGAAGGGATTTAAATACCGAAGTCCTTTGCGCCAAGCTCTTAAGGGGTTGGCGTTTCGACCCCTTCACTTGTCGGAAGGGATTTAAATCGTTCCAGCTGTTGTTTGAGTTGTTCGTCTAGTCGTTTCGACCCCTTCACTTGTCGGAAGGGATTTAAATCTTGAGTTCTATTTCAAGACGGCACCGAAGAAGCTGTTTCGACCCCTTCACTTGTCGGAAGGGATTTAAATATTGGTGTGGGGCTTCATATGTCGTACCATCAGAGTTTCGACCCCTTCACTTGTCGGAAGGGATTTAAATACCGAGACCAGCAAGCCTCAACGCGTCCCTGTACGCGTTTCGACCCCTTCACTTGTCGGAAGGGATTTAAATTTCAGGTGAACGACGCCAGCCTTGGAAAGCCCAGCTGTTTCGACCCCTTCACTTGTCGGAAGGGATTTAAATATACCCCTCAACTCCACTGTCTTTTCAATCACTTGAACTAGCCTTCGCGAGCGCCTATCTTATTCGCCAAAAGAACTACACATCCATACACCAAACTTCAACCGCGATAGCTAGGATTTTCTCTGTGATTATAGTGAGTTGTGAGAATTGCGAGCGGTTGCAGCAGATATTGCACCACCCAACCGCTCGCAATAAATCATCCAAAAACGTTCATCAAACCAAAACCAAAAGCCTTCCCGTGCCCGATGCCAGTATGTACCACACTAGCAAATCTTTCAAGATCCGTCACGTTCAAAAAGCCCATCACAAACACTGATGAGTGACAACATTTCATTCCCTTGCGATCACTCACCATCATACCTTCGTCAATGACCACCTTGGACCGAATATCTGCCCCAATGCCAGACAACTTACCATCTACCCAAGCATGAAGCCGGTCCCGATAAACCGGAAACCTTCGTCTCTTGTTGGACTTGACCGCGTTGAGCCGAATCGCAAACTGTACGTCACCAGAAAGACTCGATAACGCCTGATCGGTTGTCTTGGCGAATTGTATTTCAAAGTTATCAGCAAACTTAGGGTCAATTTCCAGATCTGTTTCCACTACCAACCGAGAGCCAACCTTTTGGAACAACAACTTACCATCGCCAGGGAAGATTTCCTTAGCCATTTGATGATTCTTGTATCCGTCCTCGTACGCCCGATGAATGATGTAGACTTTCATTGTTGAGCCTTGTGGTATCCAGCAACTACCATATCAAGCGTTGTGTTCTGCAAGTCACAAACCCGATCAATTCGGACCAAACCACCATCAAAAATAGTGGCGCACCCATTGCCATTACCAAACAGACCCAACTCTTTGGTGAAAACTGGTATGCAAATCCGCCCGTCTAACCGAATCACATCGCATACACCTTTAGTCACTAGCGTCCTGAGGTATGGGCCAAGACCTTGATAGCCAGCCTGATATAAACCATTATCCTTGTTCCCTTCTAAGAGCTTCGCCAATGGCTCACATCTACTTTCCCTAGCCTTAACCACCAACTTATTAACCCTAGCATCCTTGCTCTTCAAGAGAGTGTTTGCAACCTTCTCAAACAGCATCTCCTCGGCATTGCCACCGCAAATATCGCTAGCAACCACGACCAATTCTACATATAACTCATCTGGTAAAAGGTATTTAAACCTAATCCAGCTTGGAATAGCATATGACCAACTATTATGCATACACTTTCTAATAGTCATCTTCTCGGTTAGATATACTACGTTCCCTTCCTTATCCTCTTTTGTAGCATTGTCTATATGAACAAAAGAACGCTTGGCAATTGCGACGAAGTTACCATAACTATTTACACAGGTTGGACGGTACCTGCTGATTGGACGCATACCACACAAAACCCTAATCACATTCTCAATAAATGTAGCGTGAATCGTGTTCACTTGTTGCTCAACCCATTGAGATTGGACTCTATTATTACGAGACTTACCAATAAATATTCGATCATCCTTCGATCTACTGGTCATCGTTCCATCTACATCCTTCCAACGCTTTGGAAAGATTCCCGCATTCTCAAACCTGAGCACTAATGCGTAATCGTATGGCGGCATGATTTCCCCTGCATGTAAACAAGGAATTAAGGTTGATGGAGGCACTGATCTACTTTTTCTTTGCCGCTGGCTTGGCAGGTTTCTCTTCCTTCACCGGCTTCTCGTAGCCAAACTTCTTCTTGTAACTATCGCATTTTTGTAATGCCTCTTCCTGCAGCTTCACTTTGGTGTAGGCCGTTGCAAAAGACTCGCCATCAAAAGCGCTAACATCGAATTTTTTACCATCAAAAATCTCAACCCAACCATCTGGATTGCCGAATAAATCCTCCAGAGGGTCGCTGACGATCTTGATGCTCACCGACGCCGTCTTGGCGCTTCCAGTAACAGTTCGAACTACATTGAATAGCGCCAATCGCCGAAGAATGTTCGTGGTTAGGAATTTGACCTGTGCCTGCGTAAGCAAAATTCCACACTCGGGAATATCATACACATCACCATTCTTCTGGAAGAACGCAGGCTCCGGAATTTCTGAGCCCATCCGCCCTTTCAGAAGCTCGCGATATCTGGCGGCGTAGTCTAGGTCGAAACTCAACCGGTCATGGACATCGCTAAGCGAAATGAATGCCAACTCGCTCACATCAATAGCCCCGGAAAGTTCATAGGTAGTATCGCCTCGAACTTCTCGCTTGAAGAATGATGTTTCTGCCACGTCTTCCGTTTTGTTCTCGCCAGTTTTTGGTTGACTGTTCGAGTATGTCTCTAGCATCGGGGCCGAACTAGTCACTGCCCTGGCATAGGATAATGCAAATGCAGACTTTCGCTTCCAACTTGAGCGATTGTCACGAGCAAACATATACCCGCGCTCCAGAAATGCCGGATGAGCCACCGTGCTGAGTAACAAACCATCATCATGCATGACATTCGGAAGATGAATGAACATACAATCCTCATACATACTGTGACGAATGCAGTCCGCTGATATGACACCTACTTTTTTTAGGTATTCCCTATCGTCACCGTCACTCCCCACCTCTGGATAGTAACGACCTTTGCCAAAGGACACGTTGTTGTGCCAAACGCTTTCTACATTGCGCTGTCGGTTCCAAATGAAGCGTTGGTCGTTGGAATCGAAGTTGACAATCCCAGAACCTTCAATAACTGCCTTTATGAAAATTGATTTAATCATGTTATCCTATCTGTTACTTTCTTCACACTCGCGCTTTGACGAGACCAAGCGTTGCATCGTAGTACCACGTAAAGATTGGTAGTGGTGTTTCTCCACAACGAGCAAATGGCTTCAGGTTTTCAACCGTTAGCCTCTTTGGTTTCTTCTTACCAAAGAACATTTTCGTTAGTTCGGCATAGTCAAACTCACCTGTGGCCTCTAACGATTCCCATACCGTTTTCAATGTAGAAGATTCTATTCTTCTTCTATTATCAGCAATCAGATCCTTCAGTTCGATGTCTTGAATATTGAATGTGAAAGGGCACCAAACTCCAGTTGTTCTGTTTTTCACCACAATAAAACACGAACTCGAACTATTCCTCAGCGTCTTGGCAGTTACAACTTTACTCTTGCCACTCTGATGTTTGCGCGCCCTTGGGAAGAATGTCTTCAACTTATCAATTGATATCAGATACTTATTTTTAATAAACGCAACTAGCTCATCGTTGTAAACCTTATTGAATTTGTTATACAATCGGTATAGGAAATCCAAATCAACTGGTTCGGATGCCTCGCCCTCTAACATACGGCTCCAAAGATCCGATAGATGACAGCTGTACCGTTCGCTGATGGCCGACCTCTCACCTTTATTACTCCTAAGTTTAAGCATGACGAGTTCACATACACCGTCTTGTTCTCCCCATCGGTTGATTCTTCCGAAAGTTTGTATATCGGATTCTGGTGATTCTATGGTTTTGAATAGCCCTCTGAAGCTGATGTCAAGAGCGGCCTGTAGAATCGGCGCTGAAACCACAGTGCCATTCTTATCACCACCCTTCCCAAATGACTTAAGAATTCCATTCATTATCGCATGGCGATCTGGTTCTCCGTAGTTACTATGAACGATGCTAGTGTATCCGTTGCCGTAGCACCCTTGAACATTTCTGATCGATGAGTACATTGTCAAAGAGCCACCAATTGGGTGTTCAACAAAGTCTTCATCGAAAGATATCTTGTAAAGCTTCTTATGCTGTGCTAGATAATGTTCAGTTGGATTTGGAAGGATTTTTGTCCTTCTAGAGTTACCTTCACCTTCCCAGAATTTATGCATTATCGATGGGGTAGCTGAGAGTAGCAGTGTATGACTGTTCGCACATACCAGATTGCGCGCCCTCATATAGATGACAAACGCCCCAAACAAAGCCTCATCATTAAGGAATTCATGAAACTCATCAAGCACCACATTGCGAGCTGTAACATCAAACAACCTCGCAATCGATTTTGAATCAACCATTGGCGATAGAAGGTTGTCAATATTGGTTACCACAATGTCACAACCACAATCTGGTACACTTGGTGAGTTGGTAGCTTTACGCTCTCCTGCGTGGTACAGTTCAATGGAGATTGTACCAAGTCCAAGGATATCAATCTCCTTCAATAGATTTAAATATACACCTTCAGCAACTGCATTTCTTGGGCATACCCAATACACCGGTCCGGACTTCTGGGCTCCCCACATCAAACCAACCAGCGACTTACCAAATCCCGCAGAACCTTTTACTAATGTCGTTCGTTCACAAGAGTTTACAATGTCCTTTTGAATCTGAAATCGTTCCTGGTCATATGTGATTGGACATTGAAAATTTTCGTACCTTATATCCCTTCCCTTAGGGAAGTATGAATCAGCACTATTTTCAATCAGGTCATCCAGCTCTTCTATCGATAGCTTGGATACAATGTGGTCGGAGAAGATAACGCAACTCCTGGCAATCATGCGATGAGCGTTGGTCAGGCTACTTTCATCACCATCATCGGTAAACAACCTTGGAATATTGCGAGGTTCGTCATCAACGTCATCCTCTAGGTACTTGGTGACATCAAATGGGAACTGAACAGACTTCAGAATACCATCAATTGTCTCTGATATCTTCGTCCATTCGTTTTCATCGAATAGTTTCAGCTCGCCAATGACGGTGTGTGTGTTTCTAGGAGAGGTTTGATCTAAAATCTCGTACGAATTCAGCAACGTACCGTGATGCCAATAGATCGCCTGCGGCCCGATGTCTTTGAACCGAACACCACGACCCTTGGCCTTTGCATGAAATGTCGCATATACCCATGAAATCTCATTGTGCCTTGGATATTCATGCTGTCCAGAGTATTTAGGATAATGCTTCTGTTTATTCTCCTCGCTATAGTCACTAGCCAAGGAAATGTTGTTAAAATATACGGTACACTTCCCAATGTCATGAAGGAATGCCGACAAACCAATCACGTTGATTAGATCGTCATCGGAAATCCCAAGGTGCTTGGCGCAATGCATAGCTAACATCATCGCACCAACGCAGTGTTTTGTAAGTTCTTGTCTGTGGTCTGAATTAGCTAGCATACTAAAAATCCTCTCCCTCTTTGAACACCTCAACCGCGCCGTGGTCCATTACAACCACAGTGTTGACCATCCATGCCTCTCGTAGCTTCTGGCCTTCCAGCGGGTCAAGTTCATCCAAGATTCCCTGAAGCCCCTCACGTCCGGCAAGCCCACGCGCGAACGGAACCTCCCCACGATCACGGAACTGTTGCCAATCGTGGCCGGGCATCAGGATGTCTGCCACTGCGCCGCCCTGAGGATCGTCAACGTTGAGCAGCACGATAACCACTTCGGATGGCCGCCGACCCAACTCCCGGACCCTTCGAGCGAAATGCTTAGCCCGATCCAGTTGTAGTTCGAGGGTGCTGCGGCAAAGGCTTTTGTTGTGCTGGGTGATAGCGTCAATCATAGCACAGGCCATTGGATCAACCAAGACTAACTTCCCATCAACCTCAGTAACGTAAGCTTCAGGTTCCATCTGTAGCTCCCTTCATATGATAAACTTTCGCTTGAAAACTCTATTGAATATTTCCAGTTCATCACTCTCGCGCCGGTCATACAGGATGGACATATTGGCTATGCCGAAAGAGTTCTCGTAATCGATATCCATCTCATCTACAACCTCGGATAGATACCCACTATAAAAACTACATCTTGGTAAGAAGAACTGTGGAATAGGTGGCCCTGGAGGACTAATTCCTACATAGCCTTTACATTTACCAAAGAAGACATGTTGTATTGCTGTGGCGCATCCAACGTCGTAGATGATGAAGTTCGACTCTTTCCAGCTGATAATTCCATCAGAGGGCTCGACAATATGCCGCTCGATCAAATCTCTCAACGAAACGTAATCATCCATGAAGCCCAAGAAATCAGGGCCTATACCGTACCATTGGTCTTTATCTAATAGATCATTCACATATCGAATGAACTCTGGACGAGAGCTTTCTGGAAGTTGTTCGGCACAGAGTTGAATGTGATTATCTATCATTGTGGCAACCCAGACTTGAACTGCTTAGCCTCTTCTAAAATTGACCGCAGTTGCTTTATCAATGGGCGGCTCAATTCTCTTTTATATAGTATGGCCAAAAACTCTTCAAGATAAGAAATTGTATTATCCAAGTTACTAGCTATATCTTCTAGACAAGTTTTATAACCCAACAAACATCTTCCAGACTCAAGCTTATCTCTTAGATATGCAATACGTCTATTAAGTGGGTTCAATAAACTACACGCAATAGTTAACCTTCCATCTTCGCTACCCAACAATTTAACGATAACCTGCTGATTGACAGGGTTGTTGGCGAGCCATCTTTCTATGCACTTCTTCTTTGTCATAGAAGCGCCCCCGAATCTCAACCGCTCGGGGGCCACACGGTTCCTTTTCTTCATTCGCCTAATCGCACCACAGCTTTGGAATAGCTGCAGCTATCGATAGGTTTCGCGATTATTCTGCGTCTGAAGCTGAGCCTTTTCCAGACAGCTTGTTCGCAGCTGCCGTGGCCAAACCATCCACTGCACCCATGATCTTCTGCACGGTTTCGACGGTGGAACCATCAGCCCCAGCCATGAAACCACCGAACATTTGCGAAAGACCCATACCCTTCGTGAATGTCTCGCTCATCTTAGCTACATCTTCCGGAGTACCATAGACGTTAGCTTGGATCTTGCCATAGAACTGAGCTGTGGCATGAGCGGCTTCGATGCGAACACGAGCTTCTTGTTCGATGCGGAACTTGGCAAGCTCGAAGTTTTGGGCAGCTTCACCGTTCTCTGCACGAGCCTTCAACTCAGGCACCAAGACTTCCTGGACTCGTTGCTGATCAACTTCCACTTGGCGTGCGTTGACTTCGACCGGTACCATGGCCAAAGCTTTCTGGCCTGCAGCTTCGGCGAGCGCCTTGGCTTGAGCACCTTCAGCTTCCGCCACCAACAGAGCCTTGTTACCTTCGGCTCGGCGTTGGTTTGCAGTGGCCTCTGCAGTTGCCTTCTTCGTGGTGGCTTCTGCCTCAGCATCCGCACTAGCCTTCTTAGCATCGGCTTCCACCTTGATTCGATAGGCGTCACCATCAGCTGCCTTCTGTGCAGTTACGTAGTTACGTTCTGCAATAGCTTGAGCTTCGATGATGGTCTTCTGCCGCTCACGATCTGCAGCAGCTACCAATTCAACAGTGACAATGTTCTGTCGAGCCTTCGCGCGGTCAGCTTCTGCATCTGCCAACTTAGCTTCTGCTTGGGCCTTCTCGGCATCTGAATCAGCAATTGCCTTGAGCTGATTTCGCTTGGCGATTTCAACTTTTTTATCAGCTTCAACGATTGCTTCTATTTGCGCACGTTGAGAAACTTCAATTGCCTGCTTCTGGTTGATGCGGGCAACTTCCGTTTGCTTTGCGTTGTCAGCAGTTGCAACATCGACAGATAGCTGAGCCGCCATCTGCTTCTCTTTGGTGACGCGATCTTGTTCGGCTGTGATGGTAGCAATTGCAGCAGCCTGCGTTGCCTCAGCCTCCGCACGCTTTCGTTCCAACTCAAGAACAGCTGTACGAGTCTGAACGTCCTGAGCAGTACGAGCCTGATCACCTTCACGAAGGATCTTGTTCTTCTCAGTCAAGTTACGCTGCGTGATCTCTGCGATGGTTCGCGCGCCCTGTGCGTCGAAGATGTTGCTCTCCTTGAGATTTGATACATCGGTTTGGTCAAGGCGCGAAATGGTAACCGTCTCAAGCAAGAATCCGTTGTGCTTCAGATCGTCTGTCACCAACTGCGTCACTTCCTTGAGGAACTCATTGCGTTCGCTGTTGAGTTGCTCAAGTGTCTTGCATGCTGCGCTTGTTCGTAGGGCAGAGATGAGCTTGTCTTCAAGTAAGGCGATGACACTCTGCTTGTAGTTGCTGCCCTTCGTTGAGTTCTCCTCACTAACCTTGTCACCAAGAGAACGTGCTGCGGCTTGGATTGCCGTATCTTCTGGTTGAATTCGAACGAAGAACTCGGCCTTGATATCTGCCCTTAGTTTGTCGCTGGTGATGAGTGCATCCGCCGCAACTCTCAAGACTTCGAGCTTGATAGTTTCCAGAGATACCTTAACGATTTGGTGAACCACTGGGAGCACCAGAGAGCCGCCATCTCGAATGACCTTCAGGCCACCCATACCAGTGCGAACGAACGCTTCACTGGCCTTTGTTCGAACGTAGAGTTTGGTGATGGTAATGAGGATTGCACACACCAATAACAACAGGATTCCCACACCTGTCATCATTACAGATGATAGCCCGCTGACATGAATGTGAGTGAACGCGCTGATGGCAATTGGCGCAGCGATGAGAATAATTGCGAATAGCAATAGGAAAAACAAACTCATTGAAAATGTCCCTTCTTATCCAACTGTTGGATCAAGTTCTACCGTGAAGTAATCCGATGCAGAATCGTAGTCTATTGTGATTATCTTGGCTCCATATTCCAGGGGCTGATCAGACTTACATTGAATCTGAAACATATCCCCCTTCCTATTGTGAATTTGAGCAATCCCTTTCGGAGAGCACTCAAGTATAACTTTTCCGGAACAGCCAAGTAAGTCATGCTTTGTAACTGAATCAGTCTCTGTAGTTGGCATCCATCGCGCTACAGTACGGCTAACAAAGGCCGTACCAAAGAATGAAACAACCACTGCAGCTCCGACTGATATAAGCGCAAAACCACTCCAGGCTTTTATCAGGAACCCAAAGATGATGTTAGCTATCAAACCAGTGCCGGCGAATATCAAGAACAAAGCCATCATTGATATTGCTAAAGGAACCTTTCCAATTCCCAAGAACCCCAAGATACCGTGTGTCTCACCATCGCCATCGTGGTCATGCTCAGCATCATGGTCAGCATGTACATCGACATCACCATGTAACTCTACATCATGACCTAAATCAATACCAGCCCCCAAAGCGAACAACACTCCGATAGCTAATGGGAGGTAGAATATCAAATTGTACCATGCTAAAAATTGTTCCATAATAACCTACAGAGTAGAGAAGTAATTTTTGATATTAACTGACATTTCCAGCTGATTATGATTAAGTACAGCCCCTGATGCTTCTGCTTCGTATGATGACTTGTGCATCGTCTCGCTAACACAATCGATGTACATTGAGTGGGCACCTTCACGAGTAGTGAATCTCCACCTATCTCCATTAACCTCAAGCCATTCTCTCATCTCAATCACAATACTAGTATCAAAAGAAACAGAGGGGCCATCCCAGAAGCTTTTCTCTTCATGAGTTTTCCAGAAGCGATCAAGTAGTGTAATGAGATTTACTTCTTCTCTTCGCGCCCTAGCTCCTCGATGGGTATTCTTCCAGCCTAGTAGTAGTACGGTGAGATGGAATGTTTTACAAGTCTCTAAGATGTCTTCCATCTCATACTGTGAACAAGACCCCACTACTACCTGCACAGTTAACTTCAACCCAGAATCACAATTGACATTTGGAAGATGCGTTCGTAATTTTGCCAGCTTATCAAGTAGGCCATGGCTTGAGTCTACGCTGAGACCAATACCGCCAATCTTATCCTTGATTGTTGGTAGGTTATTAATTACCCAATCTTCATTTCTTGTAGTTAAGTTGACAACAATTCCCATGTGATGGAAGTCATCTATAATTTCTAAAAGATCTGGGTGTTCAGTTGACTCACCACCACCCAGGGCCACCTCGAAAGTTTCCAGTTCTTTCAAGGCATAAGCAACGTTGCGGACAAGTTCCTTACTGGCGTGTTTGCCTTTTGGAGTTGATCCTTGGTAGCAGTAATAGCAGCCTTGTTTGCAATAGTCTGTTATCTTAACATCTACCAACTCAGGCACTTCAGACTTATCTGCATTAGCATCTTCTGTAAATGAAGTACGAACCTTTGTTCCACTTCGACCGCAGAATAAAGACCAGAACTTACCTACCTTATCATATCTGGCACGAAGATGTTTACTACCGCTCTCAAGCATTAGATTGAGGACTGGGCTGCCAATCTCTTCGTCATCCCATTGATATCTCTTGAGAACATTCCTGGCCTTACCATCACGGATAAGCGGATGCCTGTCCTCTTCATTATCATTCCCGCCAAGGATAGCTACATCTTTACGAAGGATGAATGCCAACAGATCATCAAAGAAATCACGTCGAAGATGGTAACGTCCCCAATTAACATTGCTTGGTATAGCTATGATGCTTTGGTGATCGATGTATCCAGAAGGATTAACTTCAACACCGGCCCACTTCGAAGCAATGATGGCCGCATCCTCATCTTCAAGGTCGGCAAGATGGGCCAGATTAATCTTTACGACTTGACCTAGGTACTGACGCTTGGCCTCTTCGCTAGCGCAGGTAAAGAAGTTCCATCCGAATTCCTGATCCTCGGAATCGTCACGTACCCTCACTCCCTTTTTGATTAGAACAATTGAGTGGGTGCTGCTGGAGTTGGTAGCGAACCCGTATCGAACATTATGAACGAACATGACTACTTACTTAAGCCTCTTGGCGCATATCCACGTTCAGCAAATGGTTGTGGCTTTGGCTGTTTCCGAGTCTCAGCCAAGATGTTGCAGAACAATTCTCCTTGTTCAATTGCATCATCAAGAGCAACGTGGCTGTGACGGCTCTTGCCGAACCAAGATTTTGGGAATGCTCTCTTTGTTGTATTCCTGAAATCTGTACCCAAGACAACCATGGCCATTGTCTTGATATCAAGAGCTGAGAAAGAGAATGGGCTTTCTCCAGCAAAAGCTATCATGTACCAATACATGTGGGTAAAATCAAATCCTGTTGGGTAGCCAACGAAGACTGGTTTGTCTTTTCCAGATACTTTCTTCACCCACTGCACGAACTCCGGCATGACAACTTCGGCTGGACGAGTGTTCTGTCGGCAAGCTTCCCACGCCGCTTGTTGTGTCTTCCACCAGTTCATTGTATCTGCATCTGGTGTAGCTTCTGGAAGAACATCGAGGTTTGCATAGTAGGTATCGATCATCTTACCTGTGCCGGTGAATACAGCGCAGCCAAATGACAACATTGAATTACGGCCAGGGATGGGACCATCTGATTCTATGTCGCATGAAAAGAATAACTCATTTTGTCCAACACTCATTACGCAATATCCTTCCTATTGTGGTTTTCGACAATCTATATTTTAATGCCAGAGTCCTTTGACTTTTAATTGTTTTAGCATCATCTCTTATTTGACAAGCGGTGTCGTAGTTTGTTTTAGAATTTCCATTATTGGCACCACTAGAAGTTTTTGATATCTTTGCTTTGGTTTCTTCTGAGTGTTTTATTCCAAGTCTGTTTTTGTTTCCAATTCTAGACAGCGACATCCTAGACTTTGTCTCTTTAGATGCTAATTTTCCACACCTTCTAGTATTTCCGATAAGTAAGCCTGAAAGCTTATCTTTGGTTTCTTGTGAAGCTTTACTGCCTCTTGTCCAAGTATTCAACCCAATATGTGCTTTCGATATCTTGCGTTTAGTATCTTCAGACATCTTGCCGCGAGAACCGCCTCCCCTAATATTGTATCCCTGCTTTATGCTATCAAAATATTTAATAAACCATATCTCAGATGAGTCGGCTTGCGCTTGCGTTTCACAATAAGCCAGGTGCTTTGCCGAGAAATTATCTTTACCTAGCTTAGCAAATGCCCTTACTAACTTGATACAAAATCTTTTATCATTCTTGTGGTTTGTAAATCTCTTTTCCACACCGCGCCAAGTTTGCCCAACATATACCTTACTATTTATAGTGTTGCTTATAACATAAATTACACAAACCATGCATTGGTATATATCAATCTTTCGCAAGCTCTTCGTCTATAATTTTTTGTTTTGAATTGGAAATAGCCTTATCCATTTCCTCTTCCGTTGCAGTAAATAAAGTATCGGATGGAATTTCTTCCAAAGTTACCTTCCAATGTTTACCGGTTGGAACTTCGCCAGGCACTCCGACGACTCTCCAAAGCTCTCCTTCATTCCAAACACTCGTAGATGCTGTTTCTATATGTCTGGATGTTGACGCAAACACAAATCGTTTGGGCCAATTTGGATTCTCTCCAGCCCGCATGTGAGCCGCTAGTGTTTTTGGGATTCCTCCACCCATCACAAACTCCTGGGAATAAACCGCTGGGCCTCGGCCAACAATACCTCTCCAGACAATCCATCTGCCGGATTAAGATCGAAGTCAATGGGTTTCTCGAAACGTTCCAGAGAGGTTGCTTTTATAACCTCTGTGAACTCTGAAATTTCTCTTGTAGTCATTCCAAGATTCACACAACGCTCTTGGATATTGTTGGCTGTGGTGATTCCCGCCAATGATTCTAGCAATACAATCATCTCCATACGGCTGAACTTGTAGCCTTGGAACTTGTAATCAATCCAAGCTTCATAGGCTGCTGGAGTTACGCGCTTCACCATTGCGGCTTTAACATTGCTGAACTGTTGAATCTCCCACTGTGCATGGCTATCGCTACGCAGACCCATGAAGTGCAATAGGTTGTGGAGATCAATGGTCCAATACCACTCAGTATATATGGAGAGCGGCAACCCAATGCGAGCAATCTCCCGCGCCATATCTACTTCTTGAGAGGTTAGATACTCGTAGAATTCAATGGCGGAGACCTGCATCTCCTTCCATTTGTTTTGGATAAGAGCCGCTTGCTCAGCTGATACTGGTTCAGCTCTACCCTGTTTATTCTTCTTGGACTGGGTTCCCATGTCGTTGGCATTCGGCATGTAGAACTGCATCACGGGAAGAGAGTATCTCATAGAGTACTCGTTGATGCTGGCGGTGCGGTGACGGATCAATTGCCGGGCCACGAACACAGGAAGCTTCACATGGAACTTGAGGATGACCTGCTCGAAGGGAGAGGTGTGGCCGTGCTTCAGCATGTAACGAAGGAGCCCGCGGTCTGTACCTGTGTTCTTAGTACCTGCGCCGTAACTAACACGGGCGGCTTGAACAATAGAAGAATCATCTCCCATGTAATCAACTAGGGAGATGAAGCCATGGTCTAGGATCCTGAAGTATTTGCCCTTGATTTCGTCAGCTGCTGTGCTCATATCAAACTTCCTTCGTGGGGTCTTTGCCCGCCAGATACACTTCCAAATCCTTTTTATGTCCCTCTTGCGCTGCACACTGAATAGCCGCTCCAAGGAACGTCATCAGAAACTCGTGGCGCTTCTCATCATCAGCGGCTGCGAAGGCCTGTCTCACCTCAACTGGCTGCAGAAATTCCGGTTTACAACAAGAGAAGTCTGGGCAGCATTCGCTATCTTCATCGCTAGAGATGAGTCTATGAACAGATTCTCCATCAACCCAGCGCCGAAGCTGTTCATCACACGAGATGTATTCTCTAATTACCTTTGACAACGGTATAGTCCTTATCAAGTTTAGCCATCATCTCAACGGCTTCTTCTGGATTGCGCGCAAGACCATGAGGGTTATCTAAAGAGTATCCAGCTAAAGTATAGGTTAGTAATCTATGCTCTCCGTACTCAACTACCCGCCTATGCCAACAGAAGAACTTATCAAAGAACCATTCTGGATTATGGGCATCAAACACATAGACTTTTACAGTCTCAATCGATCCGGGGAATGATGCCTTTACAGAAACAGTCTTCTCAAAATCAAGCTTCGTTTCTGGATAGTGAACAAGAATAGTTCCTTTGAAATCATCGACAACGCTTCCTGTTGATGGAAGTTTTCTATTTCGATGAAAGATGATTTTACTAACCATTTACCAAAGAGTTATTTTTTGTTGTTGAGAAGCTCTTCAGCGAAGCTCTTACCCACTTCAATTGGTCCTACCGGCTCTAAGATAATGGTGCCGTCATTCATGTAAGCAATCTTGAAGGTGTAGTCTTTGAGAACAACAAGCTCGCCAACCTGGAAGATCGCCCAGTGTTTTGGAACTTTTGAGCCATCCGGGCGTATCAATGCGGATTGAAAATCACCATCGAAGATTCCTATTAGTTGTTCACGTAATTGATCTGCGACAGATTTGTTTTCAAAAACCTCTCTGAGAGCTTCAAGTTGATTCGTATCAGGGTTCATGTGCTATTACTTTCCAATGAATTCGCCGAGAGCTTTATGGAAACCAGCTGCCGCTTCCACCAATGCATTTCCAGCAGCTTCTGGTGAGAAGTAATCACCAGAGATGGTTATCATCGAGCCTTTACCATTTCTCTTTACTACGCACGCGCTCCACGTTCCCCAGGGGTCATGGCGCACCAGTACCCTAGAATTTTCCGTAACGCCTTCGTAGCGATTAAATCCGTTATTGAGACCCAACGTCAGGGTGACTGTTCCGACCTGTATTGTCCGGTTAAGCATCGCGCGCTCCTGCTACCGGTGCCGGGTATCGTACCTGATTGCCTGCCTAATGGCAACAATAAAACATGGACAACAGCGTGGCAGCGGCAGTAATTAACAACATGATAAGTGGTACATTAAAGCTTGGTGGAGTAATTGTGACAGCTGTAGATACAAGCTCTTCTGGAAGTGGATTATCTACCTCTGTGATTTCCGGAAGTGGATTATGCGGAATAGTATCCGGAGGAATTGTTTCTATCGGAGGCGGAGAAGGAACTGTATCATGAGTGTCCATCATATTATTCCTTACGCATTCTCGTCATCACGTATGCTTTGAGACATTGTCAATGCCACCAGGTTCATGATTCTATTCTTCTCGGCGGCATCGATCATCTCTTCAGGTGCCTTTGGAGCGGCGGCTGATTTGAATAGCTTGACATTTGCTTCGTTGCGAGGTTTGACTCCGGCATTTCCCACTTCATTAATATGACAGCTCACTGCTGCTAATTCCCAATTTCTAGCTATGCAGGCTGCCTTGAGCTTGGTCCATGTAGCTGGGAAGTTTGATCCTAATGCCCACGCCATGCTAAGAACTGCCAACTGCGCATCTGCTGGCCAGTCATTGAACTCTGGGAAATAATGCTTGATAAGATAGTCTTCATTTTGTTCTAGCTTAGTGCGAACTAAATTTGCTATCGCATCATCAGAAAGCCTGAGGGTACAATACTTCATCGCGGCTTTGTGGCCCTGTTTAGCCAGCTCAGCCCTATCTTTGATTTGTTTCCACTCAGCTTTGATTTCGTCCTGCGAAGCTCTCGACCCATCCTTTTTAGTAAATGGAAGATATACAGCCAAACTAACAGGATCAATCAGATTACCAATACCTATTGTGATTAGGCCTTTGACATCTTGATACATCCAGTGGACATAGCCTTCGAAATTTCTACTGAACTCTGGGAATATATTCTTTACGCTGTCTCGCATACCAAGATGCAAGATTAATCAGTAAGCCCCCAGAACATTGGGAAGTAACTCTGGTGGTGCATCTGCGCAACAAACTTACTTGGTGATGTTACCCAGAGCGCATATTCGGGGAAACACATCCCTAAGAATACATGTAGGGGTTCGGAGATTTCAGCTCCGCTGTTATGCCATTCCTGGACAGCTTCATCAATCGCATCAAGAAGCTCATTGTCTCTGATGGCCCCAGAGTAATATTTCTGAATGACATTTGGCATAATTATCCACTAGTTAAGGCTGCCTTTCTTTTTGTGTCGTACCAATGTTTGTATTGCTTGAACCACTCTCTGACGTAATCAGGGTCGTCCAAATCTATTTCTTCTAGTGGAGGAGGTACAGAATTCAGGGCGGTGAGGGGCCGTATACTACCCTTCTCTTGAGCTTTCTCTTGGCTCCTGAACTTCTTTCTCTCTTCGATATTGGCGTTGATATGCTGATCGATCAATGAGTTCAGCGCCTTGATAAAGCGAGCGGACGCATCATTGACGTCTCTCAGATCTGTATTGCCTGTTCGAAGATCACTCTGCGCTCTTATTGCATCAAGTAGTGATGCCAGTAGTACATCAACCATTTTGCACCTCGATGATTGAGATGCCACATTATGCTAATATATAATTCCAGTGTCACTATCTTTGGATACTATTTATCACAATCACCTTCAACCAGTGCTGAAGCATAGCCCCATCATTCTCCTCAGCTTTAGCTTTGTTGATTTTGATGTATACCTTATATAGGTCTCTGGCTTTTATGAATGTGGTTATGTCGCAAGTAATGTAGTCAGCGGTTGATACATCCGCAAACCCAAGCATTCTAAGATGAGCATTTGAACACACTCGGAGATTGGCCCTGCGCCTTCCCTTTAACCAATCTCGAAGTTCTTCAGGATCTTTGATTAGGCCAATCATATTAGTCCTTAAATAGAAAGGGCGACTTGGGAGTTTTAACCATTTTTCCCTCGTCGCCCATCAGCTATCCAACCTACGGCGTTTAATGTAGTGTTAATTTTGAAGCGAGGTGTGTTTCCCTTATACTATCTCCCGACAAAATGTACTAACGATGATAACTTTGCTGATACACTTTGTCGGGAGAGTTGGAATCGAACCAACATTTCCTCTACATATACACTACAACTTGATTAGATCGGCTCTGTTTTACTGAGATTAGCAGAATAGATTGACTTGCCCACGCGCCCCTTTGCCAGTTTGGGCACCCGACTATATTGCCTTTATGGCAGGCCTCAAGGGCCGGTAGCCGGGGCAGGACTCGAACCTGCAATGGGATTTCTCCCGCGCGCTTGTGCTTTCAGATTGAGATTGAGATTGAGATTCAACTTGTCTGCTGAAACCCCCATCAAGGGGGCGTCCCTCTCAAGCCTTTCACAGCCGGAGAGAGAAATTGGTGCTCACCCACAGACCTAACTCCACCTATTATAGTAGGGTTTGCCTACCCGGACAAAAACTTCCGGATCTACGTGGTGGGCGAACTGGTGGAAGGAAAGTGGTATCAGCACTAACCTCCCCTTGGGATCAAGTCCCAAAAATGAAACTGAGAAGCTTTTCTGCCATCGTAGCTTTCGTAACATCAATGGAGTTGGCTTCTTCACGCGCCGACTTCACAGCTGCCGATAGTTTGGCAACTCGATCGAGCATCTGACGAATGGCATCTTGTGGATAAGCTGTAGACATATCCACCTGAGTCCAAACACCTTCAGGCTCATCCACGGTAATGATTTCTGCTTGTCCAGGAGAGTGCGGCCCCGGTTCAATCTTCACCAAGGACTTGTGAACCTTGCGAGTCTTGATGCGCTGCTCGTGGAATTTCGTTTGGTACATTCCCTTATTAGGATCGTACTCCCATTCCTTTGCCGGATCCAATACCGGAAGTTTGGCAATGAATGTTCTCATGTCGCCCAATTGCTTCTCCAAGAAAAGCAAATGAGTAACTGGAACTTGTGAAGCCAACGTTACGCCATCCACCACTACATCTGCCTTAGCAGAGCAGTTGCCGATGTCCTTGGTGGCTACCACATTCCACATCTCGGCCAGGCCAGCTTGAGCCAGTTTGACGATATCCGGAGCGCTTTGCTGGATGACCTTGCGCTGGTCAGCTTGTTTCAGCGTTGGGTCTTCGGTGTGAGGAGCATACGTTGCCACAAACCCAGAAAACAAATCTGGCTTCTGCAAGACATGATGTGTCTTGGTTAGATCTGCGTAACCTGTCTTCTTCGCACCATCTTCAATGGCAATTATCTGATTGAGTTTTGGCATTGTATTCTCCGTGTCTTCGATGGCGTCTTAGGAGCGCCCCCGGCACAGCGTGCATACTATTCATTGCCACGGTCCCTGTCAATCAAACAAACCGAGGGGCGGTGTTTTTTCCGCCCCTCGATCCTATCTTTACTTTTTGCCGCCTTGGTTCTGATTCATTTCTTGCACGGCAGCCAATGCTTGCTTGCCGGACTGCGAATTCAGCGCCGCTACTGCGACTTCCTTTACCTCGGAATCCTTCTTCTCTAGAGCAGCTCGCAGCTGAGCCATTTCCATCTCTTTGATTCCAAGCAATTCTTTGAGCGTTGCATTGTCTCTCTCAAGGAGTTTCTTTTCGCCATCGAATTCCAGAGATTTAATTCTGGCTTCGGTTTCGTACTTGGACTTCATTGCATTCCCGATAATTGCAACTTGCTTATCAACATCTGCTTTGACAGTGGCGTCGAAATTATCGAGCTTAGATTTGGATGCAGCAATTTCAGCTTCCGTCTTCTGGATAACCTGCTCTCGCTCACTCCAATTCTTTTGATGGGCTTCTTCTACCTGCTTCAATTCCAGAACACGCTTTGAATGTTCCGCCTTCCACGCATCTTCTGCATTTCGGCGAGCAATACCCTTGGCGTATTCGAACTCTTCTTGTTCACGAGTGCGCTCCTTAGACACCTGCTCGGTGCGTTCTCGGAGAGCTGCCGCGTGATCAGTCTGCTCTTTGGACCATGCCTTGCGAGCCTCTTCCTCGGCCTTCAATAGGTCAGCCTTGCGAGCTTCGTATTGAAGAACCAGTTCTGTCAAAGAAGCCGCTATAACTTCCTTGTCATAAAGCTCTCCCAATTCCTCTTGCTTTGCCTCGATTGCTTCCTTGATCGTCTGAAGTGCAGAAATCTCAGACTCGAAAAGCTCCCGAACAGAGTGTAAGGTCTTAGTAATATCAAGACCGGCCTTGGTTAGTGATTGAGTAACCCTCTCAACAGTTAGCGATGCTGAGTCTGCAACAGCCTGGTCTTTATATTGGGCACGAACTTTACGAGCCTTCTCATCGACTGGGGCTGCCGTGGTTACATCTTCCACGATATCAGAGGCGGTTTTCTTTGCTTTGCTAGTTGTCTTTGTAATTTTCTTTTGTACCATGATATACCTCTACGAACCCATGCTGCTCCAACAGAGCGTTTTATGGGCTTGTTATTAGTGAACGGGAATCAACCCGCACAATATCTATATCAATACTTTTTGGTAATGAATAAATATCAGCACAGGATAGAAAAATCACATGCAGCCTGTCTCCTTCGGCGAAAAGTTAAGACTGCATGTGAAGTAGGCCCACTCGGATTCGAACCGAGAACCGCATCCAATTAGCAATGAGCCTAAGTAATTAACCAATTGGAAGATTATTCATCCGCAAAGCATAGGAATTGATTTGGCAATCCCCATTTTGGTACGGATGATTTCCAATCAGATCTTTGATGTCAGTATTCCGAAGAGTGAATTGTGCAACCTCTTCGATAGATTTTCCAACCACAGCACAGTCCTTTGCACAATTCCCACAACTCCAAATAGAGCAGGTTCCATTCTCGATAAATATTCCACCCTCCAGAGACCCGCAATGAGGACATCCGAATTTTATCAAATCGAAGTTGCTGATCACTAGCAGTGTCGAATCCACCCGGCCTCCTCAGACCATCTACCCGGCTCCCTAAGCAAGCAGTCTCCCCGGATTCGGTCTCCGAACGCATTTCCCAATGTGCCGAGCAAGTTATCTATCTGGCGTTTAGTAGTCAAGTTTATTGAGAAAGGATCCGATCTTTGGAGGTAGAACGGACTACATCCACGTCAATCGGTCAGCCGTACGGTAAGTTCATATTTGAAATGTTATATTTCAATATTGTAAAGTCCCCAGAGGTTAATTACTATGTTCTCAATGAAAGAATTGAAATTTATTAGTTAGATTATTACAGACGATATAATATTATCGTATGCTACAAGGAGAAAGTATCATGACCGATTCAGAACTGCCAACGAACCCAAATGGACCAATGATTAGTCAAGATGATGTATTAGCTTATCTTGTCGGAGCTATGCAGCGTATAGAATCTCAACTCGCCTCTAATGAACCACCACCATGGGCTATAAAGCTCTATGAAACATCGTTAAAGAAAATTGAAGCACTGGAAAAGAGAACTGAAGTACTAGACGTAGAAATCCAGAAAATCAAGATGGCCTGTTCAGCACGACATAGCAATGGAAATCAACTAAAACTTCCTTTGGTATAAGAGGATATCAAACATTCTGACCGGCCAATCAGTCATCACCACAAAATTAGCATTGCGGCTTTGATAAATCCAGCTCCTTGTCCGAACAATATAGTTTTCGCTTGTGGTGTGAGTAATCCCATTTCTCGGGCCTTAATAAGATTTGCCACTAGGCCACAACCACCAATGTGACAGAACCTATCAAATGTGGTTGGAGCTGGAGCTTTAATCCCAGCCGCTTCAGCTATAGCCGCTGGAATCCATTTGCGAGGTTGAATACTAATCAGCGCACTAACCTCATCCAAAGGACAATTGCTTTTTGCCAAAGTCTCTAGAATCATCTCAGAGGCACCACGCACGGTGGTTCGCACCAACTCTCGAACTATATCTAAATCTGCTGTTCCCAGATAGAAATCGCCACCTTTTTGATACCATGTATTTTGTACTTTCTGGCCACGAGTCCACAGTACGGCATAATAAGCTTCTCCATAGCTGCGTGCATGCATTGGTAAAATGCCCTTGCTTAAATCTGTTTGTGCTGTAACAACAGCTGCTGTGGCAATATCACCGACTGTCGGAGATGCAGGATGCATCATCTTGATTGGCCGCGTCATAAAGTGCGTTTGAGTCAATAGAATTGTCTTAGCATGTTCAGCTTTGATGAGCGCCGATGCCAAATCAAGTTGGCTAATAAACGAAGCGCAGGCCACATCAATACCCACACCATACGCATTATGAGCGCCTACTAAATAAGCCACACGCGAAGATGATGATGGTCCAACAAGCTCGGGTACGGCATCCCATGATAGTACCGCATCGATATCTTTTGGGTCTACACCAGCATCTTTGATAGCTGCTCTGGCAGCATGAGTTGCAGCCTCGGCGGGAGTTATGTCGGGTGAAGCGATTCGACGTTCACAAGCCCCAAGAAAAGGATCTCCGGCCTCAGCATTCATGTTTCGTAAAGTGATTTCATCAGCTAAACAAGATGCTTTTTGTTCAATATCGATCAGTTCTCGTTGAGATGACGCCTTTGATAACTCGGCGAAACCTAATGGCCACGCATCATTTGTGCGAACTTCTTCCGGAATCCATTGCCCCATACCTGCGATTTTTGCTTGTATCATCTTATTTCTCCGGTTGACTCATTAGTTGTAGCGCTTCATTTCTTCCACCGCCAGCAATGTGAAAGTTTCGGTCAATCCTGATGTCCAATATTGCCGGTCCATCATGCATGAGAGCACCAATTAAATTTGGTGTTATTTCACCAGAATGATTGATGCGCTCAGAGGCAATCCCCATCGATAGCCCCCATGATCGAAAATCAATCAATGGAGTTTCGACTGGTGTTTCTTTCCCGTAGACTTGTTTGTAACCATGATATACCATATTGTATCTGGAGTCATTAAATATCGCGAACAGAATTGGAAGACGCTGCATCTTTGCGGTTATCACCTCCATACCATTCATTTGCATTCCACCATCTCCACATATGCAAATTACTCCCGTTCCCCTATCAGCAATGGCCATTCCAATCGCTGAGCAAATACCAGACCCCATGCTTCCCAATCCTAAATGAATGGTGAATTGTTGGGGATTCGTAGCCGTTAGGTAGTGTAGTGCAAAAAGCATGTGCTCCCCAATATCGGTAACGAAACGTGCATCTGGGCAAGCAGTTTGAAGATCAAAGATGGCTCTGTATGGTGTGATGATGACGCTGGGCTGAGTCTCAAAATCCCAAACGTCGAAAGCAGAGTGCGACTTAATCTCTCGCACCTCATCCTTCAGATTGATAGCCATATCGAAGGTAGCCACAATTAATTGGTTGAGAAGACTACCAACATTTGTCACCAATCCCAGTGTGGTTGGTAGGTTACGATTGAAGACCGTGGAATCCAAATCCACATGTACCAACTCTCCACCTTCTCGGATGTACTTGGTAGGGCCTATAGAACAATCGTCAAGATCAGTTCCCAAAACCAATGCGAAGTCAACACCCCTTTGACAATACTCACGCGCCCACATTGAAGCAGCCAGCCCACCGTGCCTCAAAGAACAAGAGTGGGACTCGCTGACAACTCCTTTACCTCTCGGCGTAGTAACGAACGGAACTTTGAAGATAGATAGCAGCGTCTCTAAAGATTGCGCAAATGGCCGACACCCAGCTCCCAATACTAGCAATGGTCGCTCTGCATTGATTATCTTGTCTCGAATCATTTCTACAGTTGCCTGACTGATTCGGTAGTCCAAGTAGCATGCCATCATTTGAGTTTCTGGTGTGACTTCCAATTCAGATGCTACTTCAATTGCAATAACAATCAAAACCGGGCCAGGGTTATTAGGATTGGTTGCAATTTGGATCGCAGCCATCACATGAGCTGCAGCAGACTTGGCTTGTCGAATGCGAATAGTAGCTTTGGTAACTCCGCGAAACATTCCTTCCATATCAATGCCCTGCGGTCCAGAGTCTTGAAGCATCCGGCCCCCCTTCGTCCATGAAACGTCTCCAGCCAGCACGATCATTGGGGTATGCTCTAGGTAAGCCGCTGTCACACCAGTCACTACATTGGTAGCTCCAGGTCCAGCTGTGACCATGACGCATGGAACGTGTCCACTGATGCGATTGTAGCCCCCAGCGGCAAAGGCAGCGCCTGTTTCTTGCCGCGATTCGATGAGTGTCGCAGTGGTGTTGCCCAGAATGGCATCGAATATGGGAGAGATTGGGCCTCCTGGAACTCCAAAGAAGTGATTTATATTAGATGAAATAAGGGTGTGAACAATTGTGTCAGCAACTCTTTTGGCAGAATTTGTCAACATCTAAATATCGTATCGTAAAAATAACTTGGTGTCAATGTTTCAATCGTCAGAAGAGTGTGTAGCTTTCCCGAGCCATCCGAGCTTTGGCAAGATTTTTGGTTTCGACCAATCATCCGGCCAACCCATATTGCCGTATCCAAGTATGGCAACCCCGAATGACATTGTTGAAATTGTAAAGAGCTACATTGGTGATTCGCTAATCCACAACAAAGAAGACTTGGCACTTCTAACCGCTCGCCAAGTCGATGATCCGAATCAGGTCGTACAGATCACAACGAACTGCGGAATGTTTATGCTTGGTGTTTGGTGGTTGGCTGGAGTTCAACACGAACTGCTAAAGCGTCCGTACAAGACCGGCATGGCAATCGCTTGGGTTAGACAAATTGCCATCGATTTGAAAGCTCTGCGCACCTATCCTAAGGACGGACCTCCAGTGCTCGGCGCTTCAATGCATTACTACACGCCAGGCTCTAACAACAACCACGTTGAGTTCTTGCTAGAAACTCCAAACGATAAGCACGTTGCTCTACATGGCGGTGGAGGACGTGACAAGAACGCAATCGCAACCGGTACAGGCGATATTACTTGGAGCTACCAGACCACCAGGAAGCTCATGGAGTGGGTCGATCCGGAAGCTCTGCTCGTAGGCTCCCCTGAATTCCACTGGAACCCAACGGCTCCTTCCCATGATTAAGCTGCTCAGCCCGGTGCTGGCCGAATCCCACGAATCCTGGACGGAATGCTTCGGGCTGTGCTACCTACACTGGTGTCCAGGCTGCGAGCAGATGCACCTCATCAACACCGAAAAGCCCAACAGACTCGGCGCAATCTGGACGTTCGATGGCAACCTAGAAGCCCCAACCTTCAATCCGTCCATCAATCACGTTGGCTCTTGCCACTACTTCATTCACGCAGGTAAGATTGAGTTCTGCGCAGATTCGAAACATCAATTTGCAGGACAGACCGTGCCGATGCCAGACTTCCCGAAAGACATGTTATAACTCTTTGGTAAAACAATGTATGATCTCAAGGCCCGAAAATTCTACGTACGACACCGTGATGGATATCCAGAAACGGAAGTGCTGGACTATTCTCGCCGCGGCTTTTGGTTGCTTGGAGTTGAAACAGATACATACGAATCCACTACAGAGATTCCCAATATCCCTGACCTCAGCCCAACAGTAGGTCTAGCCGGCTACATCGAGGACGTGCATTGGGCGCTGACAAAGCTCAACAAACCCATCCCAAAGAACCGAGACTACCCAGAAGAATTGAGAGAGTTCCTTGGGCGTTCGCTACGCTGCACAAAGCTTGGGGAAGTTCGAACTCTAGTCCAATCTCACTTCGTCAAACCAGTTCAGCACAAGCTGTTCAATGGATTGCTCTGGCACAACGATGAGTTCTCGCGCCGCCTGATTGTAACCCAAGCTGATGATGTGGACGTCTGGGTCTCGGATTTATGGGTTTGACGCGAACCCAGTTAGTGATTGCTTTATTAGAAACCACAAGTTCCGGCGATCTGCAGTAACATCAGCCCCTGGAGCTATATACTGGTTTACGTTATATTGCCATGTCTTTTCAAGAGTAGGTAGGCCCATATCCTCATAATAGAATATGCGCTAGGTCTCTGATTCCTCTACAAATTCCACGGGAAACATCTTCCATCTGTTCTTTACACCGCGGCTATCCAGGAATTCAGCCATGTCCCGAGCCCCCTCTTCGTTAGAGGAATGAATGTGGATTACTGCTGGAGCCTTATGTAAGTACTTCATCAGGTAGCCACAAGCATCCCTACCCGTCAGATCGCTATCACCCATGTAGCTGCGGTGTTCGAAATCATTCAGGTCATGGTCCAAGCTGATCATGTCGAAGTGGTCGTACTTCTCCAGCGCATCTCGGTACGTATCGATATCGTAGACGTGGATGATCTCGTCCAATGGATATTGAGCATCCATTATGTCATGGCGAGCCGGGTTATCGTCTAGGAAAAGGATTCTCATTTAAGTATGGTTGCGAAGCCTTCTAAGATTTTCAAAGATTCTTCTATTGGAATGCTGCTGAAATCCGTACTGGCGATTGGACCATCCCCATCAATCAAGAAGGTCTTCCTACCCACTGCTTGATAGTCCCTATTCCTACGCAGCGGTGGGGCCTTCTCAATGCCAGCAAAGACCAGCTCGGCGTGCTCCTGACAAAGGCACAGCATACCTTTTTCTGGATGGTCCCAACTCTCCTCGCGGCAACCATCTATATGCTGGCACCTGGGGTTCTTGTATCGAACCGGCTCGGCGTGAACATTGGCATTGATGGCCGCTTCCTCTTCCTGCAGTAGCCATGCGGTGTGCCTTGGCTTGTCCAAGGTATCGGTGTAGCAGATGAAAGTGTTTGCTCGGGACGGAACGTGCTCTTCTATCTTCCTTGTGGATAAGTATTCGAAGAGAGCTGGAGTTCCACACATTGATCCGTCTGTATTTTTACCAAGATAGATTATTGTTTTTGTTCGCTTCAGAATTTCCCGCAATCCATTGTCGTAATTTGCGGGCCAGCTTACGAATGCGATGTCCATGTCCTCATCCATATGCTGGAAGTATTGTTGCCTAACCTCAATCTCGGGGGCTACGTTGTCAATAAAGAAGAGTTCCTTCTCAATCGCAACGACTTTAGCAGCGCCCAGTTCAAGGAGCTTGTGCGCCAATACCAAATCTCCAGCTCCAAGATCGTAGACAACCTTACCGGCCACCAACTTCTTCAAGCATTCTTCTTGGGCGGCATTGAGAGTTCCGTATGGCATGATGGTTAGCTTGGGCGGATGTCGTCTATGACGGCGATTCCTGGGATTACGCAAGAGGAAGGGCGGATGAGTCCCTTTTTTACGAGGCTTCCTAGGGCGAGGCGTAAGGGTCTTTTGGCCTCGATGTCGTCTTTGAAGCCGAGCTTGGTGGCGAGAACGTCTACATCCTGGTCTCCTTGGTTGTGAAGCAGGATGAGGATCTTGGCTTCGAGAACGGCGTAGCTTCTGAGCTTGACCTCAGCGTCAGTCAACTGACGCTGTGCCAACTTGTACTTGACTTCCTGGTCATCAGGCATTCGGGCAGGGTATCACTGGTCGGCTTTACTGGTCAAGTCATTACACAAAAGGGTCCGGCCCGGGGTTCTTTTCTTCGTCTCGGCGCTCAGCACAGCAGGAACATTCGCCAGTCCCTTCGCGCTCGGGACAATCAGGGCATCGGCAGCCGCTGAACTCTCCCAGCGGCGGCACGAAAGGCTTCTTCCATTCGGCCTCGATGTAGAGCGGGCACGTCTTGACCTTCGTCTTGAGGCCCAACCCTTCGGTGCAACTTCCCTTCCACCAAGGCGCTACTGAATTGAATGGAGGGATGCAATTGCGGCATGTCTCACAAGGCGAATCGGATTTGATGTGACCAACAAAGCTGACTGGAGAATTACCCTCTGTCTTCTTCGCCCTCTGATCGTCCACGCAATCCTGAGCCAATTCAATGCACTCATTGCAAATGTTTACCATTGGCCCAGCGATGAGAATTTCACACTCCGCGCTCGACTTCCCACAAAAGGAACAGCAGAACACTGAGGCACGTAAGTCTTCCTTGCTTGGCCTGATGTTCACCTCAACCAAACAGAGTGCGCCCTCGACGTTAGCAAGGCAGCGCCAAGTACCATCTTCCATCTTGGTGGCTTTGCCGATGTAGGTGATGTCGTGATTAGGATCGTGCATCCCATCAACATTTAACTCTACCTTTGGTTCTTCAGGTTCCATCTATCTCCACAAATATTTCAGAATCTAATCTATCACCAATCAATCTCTTCAACACCTTAGCTCGCTTGACCAAATCTATATGGTGGAACAGGCCGAATTAAAATTCCTTGATGCCCGAAGGGCCGAAAGGAAGCCCACAGGCTCGTCCTGTGGGTAGTTCACTGGCAATCATTAAGTCACAGACGCGCTTGAACTCACGAGATAGATTCTCCTTTGTCTCTGGCTTCAGGAAATTACCGTAAGGAATTGAAGCCTCAAGAGAAAGCCCTGCGCTCCACACACTCAGATCATTCCCGTGATAGGCCATTCCAAAAGAGAACCTAACTCCAGCATAATCTATCTTCTTATTCCATTTTGAAGACATAGAATGCCTATTGATATATGACGCAGCCAGATCTTCAAATGATTGCATTATCTCTGGGTCTAGTAAGAAGTCACAGTGTTTAATATTCCAATCAGATCCTATAGATAGCTCCTGTATCCACTCCACTTCATCCGCTTTTGTCTTGGATAGGAAGTCATCAGACTCAGCCCCAACAGCCTTCTCTCCGATATATTTCTCTATAACTTTGATAGTTCCTATGATGTTGGAGTTGAATTCCACCAATTCTTCCGCTGGGATTTGAAGCTCTTGATGCAGAGATCCTCCGGCAATCTGGGCTGGGTAGCGTTGGATGGCAGCCTCATCAACCTCGAACTGAACAACGCAACCGATGTATTCAGAGAACTCATCCTTCGTGTTCCAGTCATGGGCAATCTTCCTGGCGTACTCAACACTCAGTACAGGATAGAAGAACGGTTGCTCAGGAAGGCGCGGCGGAAATGATCGGAATCCAGAATCAGCGATGAGGCGAAGTTCCTTGAAACCAACTGGACGATATAGTATTGTCATAATCTCCAACCAAGCCATATCCTTTGGGCCAATACTCATGGGATATTATTGAATGTATTTGTGGTTTCTTTACCAAAGAATGAAGATTTAGATCTGTTCAACTTCGAATTGCCCAAGCCTAAGGCCAATCCACCAGCCCCAATTCTGCAGTCATTCCAAGCGCCGATCAAGGGAATTTGGCAGAACTCTGGTGGCTTTGGCGGGAAGCATCAGGGTGTGGACTTAAGGGCTCCGATAGGCACCCCATTGTACCCCATTTCACCTGGTGTTGTCACCAACGTTGGAACAGACCCGCTTGGTGGCAACGTGGTCAACGTTGAGCACGCCGATGGAGTCAAGACCTACTACGCCCATCTGGCCACCGCGAACGTTCAGAAGGGGCAGAAGGTGGATTCCAATACCGTTCTAGGTACAGTTGGCAACACCGGCAATGCACAGAAGACATGGCCGCATTGTCATTTCCAAGTATGGAAGAATGGGCAGATACAAGACCCAGCACAGTTCTTTCCGATACCTCAATACTCTGATCTGAATCAGCAAGAGAAGCTTCATGGAATGTACTTATCGCCAAAGGCAAGACAAGATGCGATAGCTTTCAATATGAAGCAACATGTTGGTGGAAATCGTGTGGCTTCGCGTTTGGATCGGTTGATGAAGTTCGCCGAGCTATATAGAATCTATAGTTCTGTTTAGGGCAAATCGAATTGTGCGCAGCTCTTGCTCAGTAAAGCTCAGATGCATGTACTTCCTCGACCTTGCGCTTTTGAAGTTACCATCAACAACATCAACGATGTTCAATAACCTATCTCCGAGGATTGATGTCAACCTATCACGTACCTTCATGATTGCTTCACGCACTCTGGTGGCACGCTCGCCGGTTGAAAACTCTGGGTGATAAGAATCTGATACTGGTCCTGGCATTTCTTCATCCTCTTCATCTATTAATTCTGGTATTTGAAGGCGACAACATGCTCTTTAGTAGAAGCTTTTTAGTAGCGATTATGGTTTACCAAACAGTATAGATAGTACAGTGTTAGCTGTAAAGGCCGCAAACTCATCTTGTAACTGACCCTCTTCACTTTCGTGGTCCAGTTCTGTAACAAGGTCGGGAGATTGGCAATACTTACAGATGGTACGCTCATTCTTCATCTGTTCGAGTTGAGATTCTGTCTTCCCGATACCAGTCTTGTACCCGTTCCAGAAGTAAGACTTGCCACAACTATTACACGTACTCTTGTATGCTTCCATCTGGAGCCTCATCGATCAAATGAATCTACGACCACGCCATCGTTATTGGCTATTGCGTATCTGCTCATTCGTGGATGCGTCTTGAGGCTGTGCTCTTCCATCCAGGCATGCAGTTCTTCAACACTATCTCCTCGCGCAACAATTTCTTCTGTTCCGCCATAAAGACAAACCCATGTAACCTCCATGAACTCCGGTACCTTAAGTACCATCTCAAGTTTGAATGGCATGATTGGATCGTCTGAGTGATCACATTCGCTGGTGTGCCTGATGAGCTTTACAGTCATTGATAACTCCTACCCTAGTTTCGGTACACGCTGCCTATGAGATTATGGATACATCACATCCGCCATCATGACAGAGTCTCCACCATACCAAGGAACCTTCCCGATCCATCTATAGTATCAGGACCAGTAAACTCGGCCAATATACCACGTTCTTGTTTATCGCGGGTTATAGTGGCACACCACATCATTACCTTACCATTTAGTTTGTGGTGCTCCATCATGACCTGAATGCACTCTTCACGACCAGGTGCATGCTCCAATGATCTTGGGAAATTTTTACGGCCAGCACGAGGATCTTCTCCCTTGGGAAACATCAATCTCCACGCCTCAATTACACTAACAACCATTATGGCCTTGCACATCTTAGAGATCTGACGAAGTCCCATTGTATACATTTGGACTCCTTGATTATTACTCATGCTAACACCAAGCATCTCTGGAGTTATTGCAATGATGGTAGTCTCAACAAATGGTTCACTAGTCTCCGGATTTATCTGCGCGCCAATGAAAGCCACAGGGTGTAAGAAACCATTCCCCTCGAAGTTGGTTCGTACCTTCGGAAGGATGCTAGTTATAAAATCCTGAGCCTGCTCTAATGAAATGACCATGTTACTTAGCTCCGGCTTTCACTTCTGGCGCTACAACCTTTTGTTCTGCGTCTATAATAACCTGTGTGTTACCAGGAAGATAGAAGCTTTTCTCTCGATAGTCCATGTTCACCGTTGTATGATGCCGCCCAAGCCGCCGCAAGCTCAGTGGCTTTACATCCCTGAACATCAGTAATATAAGCGACGATCATCTCCTTCGCTTCACTTCTCTTCATAACCATTCTCTAATTTTGTTTTGAAATATCTAGCAATCTTCTTCAAGGATTCGTCAGTAAGTTTCCACTCATCCTTTAGCCAAAGACTACCTCCCATACACAATCCTGCCGGTTTATCCTCAATACGCTTACTATCTTTGAACTTCGGATATGATAGTAACGACCACATTGAGCTACATGTTTCATAGATGGTAACTGCAATGCTTCCATTCGTATAAAGAAGTGCATGTTCCTCATGATCAATGGAGTATTTCCATCCCTCGTCCATCATCTCTACATTGCCTTCTCTATCAACCAACTGATAGCGCCGCTCATCTTTTGGGCCTACATACTCAACCTCCACTGGGAAGATGTAGTCAGGATGATCGCCGTGCTCGTGCTCCAGCATCATCCCATCTGCACGGATGCAACGAATGGGCAAGTTGTTCGGCGTATACTCGGGGCAACCCTTGCGCCGATTCATTTCAACACGGCACGCCCACTCATCGCATGGCTCAGGTTTTCCACAAACAGCACAAGGCAGATGCATATCATCCATAATCAAATCAAACCTTCTTTATAAGCGCAAGCTCCTCAGCAGAAGTCTTCATTGGATTATCGAAGTGAACCTGAATCCCACCCTCGGGCTTTCGATCCCAGGCCAAGCGATACCGGATTACTTGCTGAAGATCCCATGCCACTCTGAACACGTCACTGATCTTATCGCTAGTAATTCCATAGTAGCCTCCGGAACCACCCATCCAAAGAGAAGCAGCCTCCCGAGTCAATCTCTCAACAGCGTCAAGAGCATCTACTGTGCCGCTTGGGTTACCAACAACAGTCATACGTAAGATGTGTGTAACCTCTGTCAATTGCCCCATACCAATTCGAGAGTACAAGTCAAGAGCATTCACCAATACCTGTGCCTGCCTCTCGGTCATTGCAAGATGGTAGGGCTTATCATCTACCTCACCAACCATCTCTTTGAATCCATGAGCCCTGCCTTGTGACATCAGTTTTCTGTAAGCTTTATCAGCAGAGCCTTTGGTAGGGTGCGACGAGACTACGGTGTACCATTGTTCTCTTGTTGTTGTGCCGCGCAGCTTGTAGGCCAGTTCCTTCGGCTCCTTCTCTGGAATGTATGGAGTTACCACTAACCAAGCAGGAGGATTAGCTCCGGGGAATGCCTTGTAGCTAGGAAAATCTTCAACTGGAAGTACTCGATACATTAGTGAGCCTCGCTTGCTTTCCCGTCCCTGCGCCGCTCTTCTGCAATCGCCGTCTCCGCAATCGCCCGGAACTTCTCCCATAGTGGTGCGAACTCGGCTTGTATATCAGGGTGCTCAGCCTTGAACGTCTGGTACCCCACCACCTCTTCCAGCTCGCGCCAATCTCCCTGGATGACAGCCTCGATAGCCATCTCTCCAAAGGCAGTCGAGAAGATGCTGACCTTCTTGATCTCCTCAAGCTCCAACACCAAGGCGATGAGAGTCTTCAGACGATGCTTGCGTGCCGCCTTGTCAGCTAGACACCATGAGTTCTGGATCTGTTCTAACTGGCGCTCCTCGAACATCGCTATGAGCTTGTCCGCAATACTCATTGGTTCCTCGGAAGGAATACTCCAGGACAATCATCTGGTGAACTTTTTGTCGGTGGATGAGCCATCGCCACAGCAATGCAATGGACACAGTATTCAAGTGTCCTTCCCGGTGGATGTTCTAGTGGCAACACTCTCTGGAAACCGTGCCTCTTGCACCAGCGCCGAGCTTTGAACTCGCGAAGAATACGGGCGGCTTCTTCCTTAACCACCTCCGCAGAAACGTATGCCATGATCGCCGCAGTGGCAACCTTCTCCCTCAGAGACCAATGGAAGATCTCACCACATTGCGGGCAGGCGGATGAGTCTGCTCCCGAATCTGATGGAGGTATCTTCGCGCCACAGGATTTGCAGAGAGGTTCCGGAAGAAGGAATATAGCCTCATAAGGAGCATCAAACATGGGCGTCCTTAAGTACCAGATCTAGTTCCTGTTGTAGCCGAAACAGATGCGTGGTTTGCAACTCAAAGACTACTTGTTCGCAATAATTGGCGACGCGACTAGCGATTTCAAAGATCTCCAAGTTGGCTCTGACATCCTCTCGAATATCTTCAATTGGCCAACTGAAAGTTTCTTTTGATCTGTACTTCGACATCAGCTGATGAAGGCGTTCCATTCGGATGATTGCATCTCTCCAGGCCCGCGCCTCTTCGCTATCTCCAAAGACTCGCATCGCCTCCACTCCCCAGTTGCATTTGTGCAGCCAGAGGTCTTCGCTTGTAATCGGAGATAGTGATAACTTGTGAGCTGTACCAGAGAGGTTTACCATCTCGGACGCGGAGTGCCCATTGATGAACTTGCTGACGTCAATCTGGTTACCCATATACAGATCGGCAAAGAAGTAATCTGTCAATCCATACCCAGGAACCATCACCTGAATCTTTACGCTGCGCTGAGCGGGATGGAACATGAAGTACGCATGAGGATCGCGATTATCATCATCATAGATACACTTCTCAATATCCTCAGGAGTCATGTCCCAACGAAAGATAAGCCATCCATTATCCAGACCAAACTCTGGACGAAACTTCCCCAACTGCAGCGGTACGAATTCAATGTGCTGGGTTACCGATGATGGCTCCCCAGTCGGACGAATCGAAACATTGCTCGTGCAACAACAGATTGGATGGTCGCATTCCTTTTTTGGTGGTGCATGTTCGGTGAAGCAAAGGTTCTTGTCTGAACAGTTCGGTAGACATCGCACATTGAAAAAGCTGTAGCGAGTTATGGTCATATAGATTCCTTCTTGAAGTATCCGTATACGCAGCGCTTGCCATAGCGAGAGCAGTCGTGGGTGTCGTGTAGGACTCCATCAATGACTGCCGCAAAATGATGAGACACCCTTACAATAATCCTACCTTTCTGCAAGTGAAATGGTCAGAACCATTCCCACCAGCATCAGCGGCCCAACCCTGCCACTCGGTTAGTGCGGCATGAACATCCTTGTATGGAAGCTCGGCAACAATCGCTATCGCACGAGTGGCACAATCATCAGCCGTACCCTCAAAGCCGGCTGCAGCTCGGCCCCCATCGTCCTCTACGAAACGGATCTTTCCATACACGATAGGAGACAACAGATTCTTATAATCAATCGCTGACATACTTAGCCTCCATTTCGTGTAGCCATTTTTCTAGCGGAGCATTTGGTTCTCCGTAAGCTAGAACCTCAGTGCAATCACTTGGCTCGGTATGCTTCCACTCTCCACGTATCGAGACTTTGCGTTCGCCGCCATAGTCTTTCTCACGAGGACCATCAAGGAAATCGATGTACGCACAGGTCTTGTGACAGTTATGACACCTCGAACCTAGACCTGTATCCAAAACAATCTCCGCCGGCAACTCTTCCAGTTGCTCTTCTGGCTTGACCGTTGCGAAAGCTTCATTGTCCCAGTGGTATTCCTCGAAGGCATACACGCTGCCGAACTTCGTGCGCAAACCAATGAAGCCACCAGTTGCCGCGCGGAAGACACCTAAGAATAGGTTGCGCGAATTAATGCGGTAGAGGAAACGATCCTTGCAACTATCCTTAGGGATCCATCCTTCATGAGCCTGTAATGAAGTCTTAGCCATTCCGAGCCTTCGCTTCTTGCAATACCTTGAGGATTTGTTCTTCGTCTAACGGAAACGTCAGCCCAGTTTTCAGAGCGTCAATGAATGCATGTTCGATGGGTTCATGTGCTTGCCCTTGGGTGTTTCCATTACCGCCAAGAGCATAGATGGCACCAAGCAGTTTCGAAACCAAGCATCTAGCTTCCAAGACCGTCAGATGGTAGGCTCCATATCCCAAGTCAATTGGGCCAATATTATCATCTCTCCAACCATAACCTACATTCAAGAGATTTGGGAGAGTGCCATTCTCAATGGCGTTGGCCTGCTCTTCAATGCTCTTCGCAATGTTCCGCAGGTTGCGCACTGCATTTGCTTTATCACCTGGCCTATCTCCATGGAACCTTCTCTATGAACGCATCATCATATACCGTTTCAGAACGAACCTTTTCATAGGTCAGGCTCTTACACTTCGGATGATGAACTCCGCCCGGATGAGTGCCGCAATCTGGGCAGCCGCGCAACTCCAATGGGATCATTCGCAACACCTCTAGGAAGTCCAGATGAACATCGGTGCGCCCTGATGCTTGGATGGCCAGAACTACAGCTGCCGCATGGTCTTGTAGCTTGCGCTGCTTGTCACTCAGACGTTCGTTCATAAAGGCATTCAGTCGATGACGTTGCTCTTCGGTCATCTCCTTGCCGGTATGAGCCGCATGCTGCTTGATCCATTCCTCTATCGGAACAAAAGATCTGAAGTCATCTGGTCCAGTTGCAAGGTCATTGAAGCAAACCCAGCCCTTGCACTCAGCGGCTAGCTTGCGCAGCTGGACGAGATCATTACCAATTCTATTCCAAAAGCGTCCATCCTCTTCTGGAGCTGGGTCTGGCCCTATCACATGTTCCCAGATGCTATGCTCAATATCCGCAGTCCATTTTGCGCAGTAATGTTCCTGAGATAGGTGCTGCAAGTACTGCACAATAATACTAGCAGCTACTGGCATTTCAGATTTGTCAGTCATAGAATCGCCATTCCTAATAGGTCTGCTTCATAGATAGCAAGATCTTCAGATGACTTGAACACTGGCATGTGTCGTTCTACTGCACGAACTATTTCTCCACTAACCCCAGTTGAATTTCGCCAACCAGGAACCAACACCAAGATGTCACATGTGTCAAGTTCTTTAAGTGAGGCCTCTAACCAGAAATTCCAATTCTGCAATTCAGCGAACTCAGTGAACATTAGGTTAGGACAGACCGGAACCCAACCCAATCGTGTTACTTCTTGAGCTACAACCCTAGCTTTAGCAAGGTTAGCTGCAATGCAAGCATCGGTGAGATCACCACGGTACGGTCCAGAGATGAAGGCTCTGCCTTTAATCATTGTCATCAACCTCATCCGTAGGCATAGGTAAGTGAAGATGGCCACCGGCAATCAGTGCTAACCTCAAGTTATTCATAGCCTCTTCGAGCCACTTACTACCGATCGAGGCCACTACATTCGTACTCAATCGCCCAGGGTCGGCGTAGTATGCCTTTACCGCATCAACGGCCGTGATCACTATCTCAGCAGCATCAGCTGGGCAGGCAGTGGATGGATTGTACAATTTACAATTACTCACCGGAGGAGAGATTATTCCAAATTCGCAGCATTTACATAACATTTCGTGGAGCACTTCGCAACAATCACATAGTGTGTCGGTCACTTCTTAGCCTCCCATCCGCAACCATCCTTGGACTTCCTGGCGTGCGCTTTCACCCAGCGATGTGCTTCCTGTAGAACCTCGATCATCTCAGGCATCCAATGCGAATCGATTGGGTTACCTTTGGATTCGTACCACCAACCATCATCCTCATAGAGCATAACGAAAGAAAGGTGAAGCTGAGCTGGGTCTCTATTGACCAAGGCAACACCCATGCAGTCACCATAAAAGGCCATGACTGGAGCGTATCCAATTTCCAATGCCGCCTTCACATTGGGCTTGCGATATCCTGGCGGTTCAATTGCTACTGTGATTGACATTTTGTTCTTGGTGAAGAGACGGCCAATCAAAGCAGCCTCTCCAAATGGTTGATTGAGTTCAAGTCAATCCAATACAGTTGACTATGCCGGAGTTCCTCAATTCGGTTGTGGTTTCGAACCGGTCCGTGGGTCAACCTCCGGCCCGAAGATTTGAACGAATGACCGGAGCGTTTCTGAGTCCGACCGGTCGTATATTGGGAACGCCACTTTATCAAAAAACGGCAGAAGCTTCAAGTTGTCTCTGAACAATTCAGCAACCATCAATGGATCATTGCCAAATACCCCGCATCCCCACGCTCCCAGGATGATCGTTCGATGTCCTTGAGCTGCCATGATTGAGAGTACTTGTTTCATTCTCTTTGAAAAAGTCTGTTCAATCTTCATCTCCATTGCTTCCTCTTGATCGTCATCCATCTTGTTGTCTTCATCATCGAAGATTGCATGACGATTAGGAGCTGGCGATGTAACAACAGACACAAAGTATGGTTCCTCTAACCATTCACCAGCATCATTGCGGATGACTGGAACATCCGGAGAGTAAATGGCATAGTCCAAATACAACCCAATGTTATTTCTCTGTGACTTCTTGTTCTCTTCGTAGAACTCAGGGTGCCGAATCAGCGTTGGGAACAACCCAGAGCTGCGCGCAATACTCTCCTCTTGCGCCGGAGACCCACGCAGGAAGCCGCCACCAGGGTGTTTTGCCGAAGCGAAGTTGAGGATGCAGGGACGCTCACCAGCCAACCGCGCCGCAGCCTCCAGCGTTGACTCCCTCGTCACCATGATCTCTGGAGCCACCACGATCTTCCGAGTGAGACCATTGGACTTCTCCAGTTCCGCAATGCCATCTGGCTTGTAGAGAACTGACCTTCGAGTGCAGGATGCCATCAGCTTGTCGAGCGATAGCGTGCGGCCTGAAGGAGTGGTGTACTTCTCGGCATCGATAGCAGCGATTGTGTCTTCGGCAATTTTTTGTAGCTTGTTCATTTTGTCTTTCCTGTAACGCATCATCTGTATTCACTAATCAACTCAGCTTCACATTCTGAACTGCAAAAGTTGCGATGAATAGGTGGCCCATCAAGCGAATCAACAGCTTCCCAGATATCAGCCCCGCACTGCATACAAGCCCCAACCCGCACCTCAGTACCAGGCACCCACTCTTCATACTCCATGAGGCAAGGGAATTGGCCTTTGGTAGGATCTACAATCTCACCAGCTGCAGTCACCAACCACCAATGACTTCGTTGCCCCAACTGCAAATCGAACACATGACCCCGAACAATGCGAAGCTCGGGAAACACCTTGACCATCGCAGCAACTGCAGAAGAGCATTGCCCATATACAATACCATTCTGAGATTCGATGTAGGCCGCAATCCATTCAGCGTAAGTCATAGTTAGAACCCATGTAGCATCTGAGTCTTATAAGCATCTACATCCAGCAAATGATCTCTCGGAACTTCCCCTCGAATCACTTCGTATTCGAACACATACTCATGGACAGACTTCTCAGTTAGCTCCCTCTTTATCGCGCCCAACTTCTTCCCCATCCACATCGGACCAAGTACTTCTGTCACCGGAATCCATGTTGAGTTGTTCCGAACATACCTACCAAATGCGGACAGTTCCAGCGCACCAGATGGATTCAATGGGCGGCAAAGATCGGAGGTTGCCACCTCATCATCATCTTCAAGGATGAATATAGTCTTCATGAATCTAGCAACCTTTCCAAAGCATCTACTGGAGTCTCGCCGGGCTCAATCAAACCACGCACCGCAAGCATCGCAACGAGCTTCGGACCCAACTGCTCCGAAGCCCTAATGACATTGCGTATAGCACCAGCAACCAATAATGGATTTGGAGATCCATCATCATTGCAGCTTTGAGAAAGGTCTACGCCAGCCCACTTGCAAAGCGCCTTAGATTCTTGACCTGATAATTCTACAGTCATAAAACTAATCCTCGGGGGTAATTGCTCCTAGGCGTTCTTTGAGACTCACCCTCAACACGATGTGGTAGCAGAACACGCGCTCGATTCCCTCTTCATCAGCCAGGTACTCGAACTGCTTCTCGTGAGTCCCAATGTACGGTCCCCACTTGTGCCATCGCCAGCCACCCTGCTTTGGTTGGTCATCCTTACGAACCTCCGTCAAAGTTGCAATGAACTCTTCTGGCCGCTCGTTGTAGAACTTGTAAACATCACTGGCCAGGAATTGCTCAGGACTATCACAGACACCATACGTGCTGCGAAAACCAGAATCCACAAACCATTTCAAAGGGTCTACCCCATCCGTGGCTGCTAAAGTACACTCACAAAAACTTTCAAACTCTTTGGTAAGATAAAAGTTCTCAAAATTATGTGTCCACGTTACCCAAACCCCAGGAGAAACTTCTTCCCCAGGTGCGTACGCCCAGGTAGATTCTAAAGAAGATAGGTCGATTGACTTGAACATAACTCATGCCTTGGTTGAGGCCCTGTGCCAAATGTCACCTGGTTTAGATTCCTTCTCTACAGCCTTTGCCTTGGTCAGCTCATTCATCCTAGTCACAAGCTTCAGAACCTTCTCCTGAGGGCGGTATCGAAGCTGCAAGGCAATCTCCTGAAGGTAGGCGGCAGTCAGCCCCTCAGTGGCTTCAGAGAGCTTGGCGATATCAACCTCGCCGGTAACTCCGAAAGCCTCCAAGTACCCCTTTAGAATGTCCGTCCGATCTTCTCCATCGGGAGGTTCCAGCTCGATGATCTCATCAATCCGCTCTGGCCTTATCAAAGCCACATCAAGTTGATTGATGTCATTGATGGTCATCGCCACCGTAACATTTGGGTGCTTGCGCTTGAAGTCAGAGAGAATTGAGAACAGCGTTGGTAAAGACTTGGTAAGGTCTGGGGCACGGTCTATGTCATCTACAATCAGGAAGTTCGGACACAACCCATTGACGATGAAGTCTAGGTCCCTAACCCCCACCTCCGTCATGCCACAAGCATCAATGCGCAGAGTCCTTCCTCCAGTGAGCGCTGCTAAGCGAAGGCAGAAGGATGTCTTACCAATGCCTTGCTTGCCGCAGAAGAGGTAGGTGCGTGGTACGTGGTCTCTGACGTAGAGTAGATGTTGTTCCTTGAACTCTTGAAGCATCTCTCTTGTTTTACCAAAGAGATATTCTTTTGGTTCGGGGATTTCGGAATAGGTGGATTTGAGTTCTCCCTCCCGACCTTGAGTTATCCCTAGATGAATGCGGCCATGGAAGTTCTCCCACAGCACAGCAAGGGCCTTCTCGAAATTGAATCCCGGCGTGTGGTAGAAGTCTGCAGATGGTTCAGGCCGCCGTCCCCAATGCCACTCAACGAAGTATAGGGTTCCGATATCCGCACGGGTTGCCTTGACGATCTCGCAGTAGTCACCAACCTCAATCCTAGTAATGGTGAAGCTATCTCTTAGGCCTGTAGAATAGAAGAGGTTGACGAACTGATCGTTGGTTACTTCTACCAAGTCAAGGTCACCAAAGAAGCTTGATATGGCGGATGACTTTCCACCCTTGGTCATTTGGGTATTGAATGAATCAATTACTGCAAGCGTCTTGATAACCTTCGTCAACATCCCATCGCTACGGTGCGGGGTTTTGTTGATAATATCAGTAGCGAAGGAGAGAAGCCTTCTCCACCGGAGCTTCTTTGGTTTTGCAAATGACATTCTATTACATATATTCTGGAAATACTGAGCCGCGAGAAAAATCGTATTCTGGTTCTGATTCCCATGGGCGAACAATCACGATCAATAAACCAATTAGAATTAGAAGTATCATCGCATCCTCTCAACGTTACCATGTTTGTCTATTGCAATGGGGTCGTCCGGAAAGAGCCCAAGGATTCGCTTTACCGCACGCTCTCCGCCTTCGTAAGCGTCGGCCAATTGTTTTTCTAAATCCTTCACTCGCTCTTTTAGTCTCGTGCAATCGTCACAAACGTGCGGTCCCCAGAACTTGTAACCCTCCTGTTCGCGTTCCATTTCGATATGGCCGGCGAAGGAATCGGAGACACTATCAAGTTGTTCTCTGGTAAGGTGTACGTCAAATTCAGCTAGCAAGTCTGCTAATGTATCGGACCTTACTTGCGCAATTGTCATAACCTTACCCCATGGATCTGAACTTCTCCAGAAACTCGTATATAGATCGGGCGAATTGAACGGTATGACCTTTCCTTCTATAGATCACTAGAGGCATCAAGTCAGATTCTCTAAGAGCCACAGATGTTATCTCGTACTCATTCCCGCTTTTGATGTGTAAGTAATCAGGGATTTGTTGCGAGTCGCACCCTGGACGCTCTAGTAGTTTCCATGCATCCTGTATGATGGCGGTCAACTCACGTTCTTCTTTTTTAGTCATGGCTAAAACAACTCTCAATTTGAGATAGAACTCAGCAATGTTTCCGCCATCAGGAACGCTAGCCGTCCCTCCATCATTCACCTCAACCACAATCCATCCACCATCCTCTTTCTCGGCAACATCAATCGCAAAGAAGTTGCTCTTGATGTGCGGAACCAGATCGATGATGACCTTCTTGTCTGGCAAGTTTGAGGTGCCGTAGAAACTCCTATCCCAGTAAGGGGCCGAGTAGAATATCCGTCCCTTGAACACGAAGAAGCGATGCTCGTTGGTGAGAGGCATCTTGCTCTGGGGATGAACTCCAATTGACTTGAGCTTAACGAACTCTCGGAACACTAAGCCGCCGGCAAGGTCATCACCCTGCCCATTGAGGAAGTTGGTTACGACGCGCTTGAACTCAGCTTTATCGCGAATGTCGCTAATGTAGCAAGCGTCAAACCATTCGTGTTTCCGACTCTTTACCCAATCCTTAACTATTACTGGACCGGTCAATGCCTCATACCAAGAGTCCTCTTCAAGCTGATCGAAAATATCGCTGATTGGTATGTTTGGTGAAAGTTGGTGACTAACAGACCGAGGCGTAAGAGAGTTATCAAAAGCCCTTACTTGATTATACCAGGCAGGAAAGTTGTAACTGTTCTCGTACTCGCCTGGATTTATAATCAACTTAGGTTCCTTATGCCACAAATCGATATACCCATCTGGTGTCATAATCCAGCCGCGATACAGGCATGGGATCTGGCTACCGGCAAAGATCTTTTGATCAACATCCACCAATCCAATCTTGAAACCCGCGGCTTTAGCAGCCTCAATTTCTTCTTCGAAAGAAGGATCGGGTTGCCTGGGGAATGACGGATGACTTGGGAAAAGAATCATTTGACGCTACCTTTCACAACAACATAAAGACCAAGGCCAATAGCATGAGCATCAACCAACGAATAGCTGTACGAACCAGGATGCTTTATACTTTGCGACCTAACAACCAATTGATACAAGTGGCCGTACATATCGTCCTTAACATGATCTACAACAGCGCGCACTTCACATGGTGCTATGTCGCTGCGTCCTTTGATCACTGTCCCTACTTTGGGCGGAGGGGGATTTGGATTGGTTGAAGTTGGAACCTTCTTGCGAGTTGCCATTAGACCGCCTCTACTCTGTCATTGAATTGACATTTGAAGTCCATGCAATATGTACTGCACAACTCATCACGATGAGAGTTGTGACTATCAAACCACGCTTCTCGAAGTTCAATGTTACCAGTACCAAACTTGCCTATTGGAGAACCTCCCTCGCGAACGTATACGGCGCAAGAATAAAAGTCCTCTCCAAAGATCGTGATGTCATCCCTAACCAAATGACACCTTGGCGTTTGGGCTAGTCCAGAACCCCTCATGTTCCTGCCGGCATTGAAGTTCTCAACCCTAAACTTCAAAATGGGATGCTTGTCCAGCAAGTCGCTATCCAGCTCAAAAGCTAGAATCTTGTTGTACTTTGTAGCTGTCATGATTCGGATATCATGAGCCCCCAAACCGGATATGAATTCAATGATCTCTCGGTACTTATCCGCATTGTCATCGTTGAATACGACGCCAACATTCGTGTATACCATTTTTGATAGTTCTCGAATGTTTGAGACTACCACATCAAAGACACGCGAAGGTACCATTGTGAACTTGTTATTCAGATCTCGCTGGTGAACATCTAGTGAGAGGGAGAACAGTTCAATACCTGCCTCGACCAATTCCTCATAGTAAGTTAGCCTTCGAGATCCATTGGTTGATATTCCGACCCTGATGCCGAAGCTCCTAATCAACCGCACAATGTCTAGAAGGTCTGGGCGAGTAGTAGGATCACCACCTGTAAGGTGAATATACTTGCAACCCATACCAGCTAGAATTTCTGTATAGGATCGGATTTGATCTAGGGTTAAGTCCTTTGTGTTTCTTGGCTCAAGGCGATTGCAATAGGGACAGTTGAAGTTGCAATTGGATGTGATGATCCATTCGCAATACGAAATCTTCCCAGGCTCAATCCTTTTTGCCCGCTCCTCAACGACCTCTAAAAATCCGATATCTTCAAGTTTCATACAGCTATACCAACGGAGTGATCTCTCCAAGATGGAGGTCCATACTCAGGGTTTTCTTCCAAGAACTCTCTCCAATATATTTTGTTGTACCCAATTTCGCGATAGACAATCGCTATCAAACAATGCTCACATTTCCTAGTATCCTTGAACGGATCTAGTAGAACAGTATGTTTATAGCTGTTGGTTTGGCCACAAATGCCATGCAAGGCAGTTTCGAAATTATACCTATGAACGGCATGGCACACCTTTCTTCCGGGCAATATCTTCCAGGTATACTTGTCAAGATCAATATGCATGTTAAGAACCTTTCGAAAGCTCTACCTGCAACTGCTCCCAGCACTTCTGACAGTTGTGCTCTACATGGTGCGGCGTGATGTCCACTGTCACATCCCATCCGCCCATCCCCTCAGGTAGTGGCTTGACCATGCCGCAGAGTGAAGGGGTAGTGATGCCGCCACCAGAGTGCTTACCTGACTCGTCCAGTTGGCGAATATGCCAATGGTTGCGTATCGCTGTCGTTGACTCGCAGAACGAATACTTCTCCGAGCCAGGTATCATCGTGTGCTCTTTGCTAGTCTCGCTGCGTAGTGTTATGGGAGCTTTCGCTGGACATGAAAACATACCTCACCCCCTGCTGTGGATAGTCCCAACGAAAGCTCGAAGGATCACAATCTCTTCATCCGTTATAGCGTCGAGACTTGCTGCCGTATCGATAGTTCGGTTAAGCAGTCTTACCAATTCGGTTAGGCTAAGCGCATCTCGCTTCGAATTAACCGCTTGCTGTACTCGCTGGATATTGCGCACCGCTAGAACGTCACCATTTTCTCGTGCCTTGAGCCCACGCTCCCAGTCATCAACAGCAGCTTCAGCAGCGGCAACTATTGCCTTGTCCATAGCATCATCATTCGTGCTCATATAAGTCCTTTGCTTTTCCGCAAACGATATACCTCTTTCATGGCAGTCTCGTGGTTGAGGCTGTGACCTGCCTTGATCAACATAGCTATCGCTGTTTCCGTTTCTGATATATCACAACGAATACCTCTAGCATGAATGCTTATGCGCGTTAGTACTTCTTCCATATGAAACACAACCACCCTCACAGATCCGCATTTCAAAGAGAGGTAATCTGAATATGGTTTGAGTGTGGTATGTGCAGCCGTCAGTTGAGAGCGACACTTCTCAAGTTTTAGTTCATATTCTTTCAGCTCCAAAATGTATAGCTTGCAGATGTAGATTGGGTTACCCAGTACAACTCCACAAAACCAATACAGGAATTTGTATATTGTGTTCATAATGCTATCACCTCTCTAATCCAGCTAGGTTTGATTTGGATTTCCTTCACCCCGCATTTGTCGCAGTGCTGTCCGGTTCCATCATCCTCATCTAGCTCAACGAACAGCACCACGTTCTCTGGTGCCCAATTCGGATCATTGGTTCTCATGTGGCGTATCGTGCCGGTAATCTCTTTGGGTCTGCCGGTTGTCTTGAGCTGCACGCCAGCTAGTGACGCCTTGAAGAGGTCTACCTCAAACCACTCAGCTCGAACACGAGAACCTTTTTGGATGGTGAACTCAATCTTCTGTTGCGTCATAGAATCTACAGCCTCGGACTCTCCAAGTGTATTGAAGAAGTCTTGCAACGTTTCTGAACTGATATGCCGGTTCATGTTTCGTCAGGTGAATATGCACCAAGCTTGGCCACAGAGTTTGATAACGCCACTAGGTCATCGGCAGCTTCTGCGGCAGCTATCTCATCACTATCAGGCGATTCCTCAGGCTCTTCACCGATCAGTTTTGAATAGATACCAGCATCCTTTGCCGCATTCACTTGGTCTGGATATTGGCATCTCACAGCCGATTGAAAATCGTCAAGACAATTCTGAATTGCCTCTCCAAGAGTATCGCCGATAGAGTTGTAGGCGAAGTCATATTTATCGCCATCACCAGACCCCCAAGATAATTCACACCAAAACTTCGCATCAGGATAGTCGTTAGGATTGATTGCTAACTCAATACACTTCTGCTCAACAGACGACCTACCGCTCTCAACAAAAACATATTTGATACCATATTCTTTGACAATGGTATCAAGGCTCTTCATTATTGCAGGCGTCTCTTTATCTCGACTAGAACCTTGCAACCACCCCGCTACATGCTCCTTCGAGGCGCGACAGGGGTTTAGCAGGCGGCTAGGACGGTGCGAAATCTGCTCCGTACTCAATGCTTTTGCCTCCGCATAACACTCCCTAGCAATCAATAGAGCAGCTTCCAAACGACCAATAGCGCCACCAAGATTGGCAACTGGCGGAGAAGAGACTAGAAAACATCCCATCAAATCCCCTTCTGCAAACCGCACGTGCATGATGATTGCATCAATGTGAGATGGTGTTAGTTCCATAACTTTTACTCCGGTGGCTTTCCTATTCGATGCCAGTTTGATAGCCGAGCTATTGAAAGGTAGAGGGTGCCTCCACCGAACTCGTAAGTTAGGACGCAGGTCCCTGTCGCATGGTTGACTCTCTTGAGTTTTGCCTTCGTGGCATATGACCCAAGATTTGATGCATAGATATAGCCAATTTCAATTAAGCTATAGCCAGGTTCGATGTAGTGATAAGCCACTACAATACCAGGCCTTAAAGATACTGCCCAAGGCGGTAGATGCGTTCGACCTGGATGTCACGCTCTGGCAAGGTGGTACCGCGCTCGACGAAGTACTTGGCTATAGGCCCGTTGTAGATCTCTTCACACATAAGGCCGCAAGCCTTTCGGTTGACTTCTGCACTTAGATCAAAGTCGCCATTGACCATCTTGCCATCCAGGAGATCGAACGCTCCCCGAAGCTCTGGACTCAGTTCGGCAGAGGGGATAAGGGCAACCTTATTCTCGTCTGGAACACCTTCGAAGATTACTAGAACTACTGCTTGTTTCATAGATATCCTTTCAACCAGAATTAATCAGCTTCCCAACCCGCTTCCAACATAGCCTCGAAACTCTCGAATTCCGTGGTGGGAATTCCATCCAACTGCGGAGATAGCAAACCACTTTCAAGTGCGAACATGTTCTTGTGGTATAGCTTTGGCCCATGCCCCTTTACCAAGAAGGCGCATTGAGGCATCTCCCCAGCCTCACAACTCCTCTTGACCATGGCAAAGATTATAGATGGCCATTCACTGACCAGAAGGATGATTTCTAGATCTTTTTGTTGGTATTCGCTTAGCATGATAATGGCCCATCCGTAAAACCATAGACCCCAAAGCCCTGGATAACAACGATATGAGTGTTCCAATTATTTCGCTTATCATGATGACCGTGAGGATTCACACTCACAGCATCGTCAGCCACATCCATCAATCCCTTGTAGCGCTCCCTGATTGCTACAAGAAGCGCCTCCATTGTTGGCTCGATCTCAATCGTGGTGGCCATCGATTCGGCAAGACCACCACGGTGCTGTCGTAGTTTCATATTAGTACATCCCATCTATCAATATAGTTCCATTGATGTATGACATCTAGAAAGTACACTCAACTCAACGACCTTGATTGGCTGACAAACCAATATATTACACTTGGAAAATCGGCAAAGCAAATCTCTGAAGAAATTGGAGCCGCCACAGGCAACTCGGTAAGACAAGCATTGATACACTTCGGGATTCCTATACGGAACAGAAGTGAAGCACAAGTCCTTGGAAATGATGATTCATTTGTCTTTGACACCGATATTGTCTTTGGTTCTTTGCTTGGTGATGCTGGGCTTAGAAGATCGAATGATTCGATTCTAACTGTTCCATACTTCTACAAGAAGAACAAGTATTACGACCATGTATCATTGGTTGCTAGCAAGTTGTTCTCCGGAGATTGGAAGAGTAGAATTAAAACTGATACATCGTATCTGAATGGAAAAAGCTTCTCTTATTTTAAGTTCTCTACATTCGCCACAAGTAAACTAAGCTCTACATATTCCGAGTGGTACAAGGATGGCATCAAAGTAATCCCAGATACGTTGACTCCAACACCAACCATGCTGCATCACTGGTTCTTAGACGATGGATCTTCGTACGAACGAAAGCGTAAAACTAGACAGATAGTCATTACGCTGTCGTCTCAATGTTTCTCTCCCAGCAATCAAGAAATGATCTGCGAAAAGATGAATGCCAAATGGGGATTGCGTTTTGGACTGGAGAAGATTAAAGATGGAACAGGATACCGAATCAAACTTCCACAAGCTCAGGCCAATGACTTCTACGACCTCATCGGGAAGCCTCTGGTCAAAAGTCTGAGCTATAAGTGGAAGTGACATTACCCAGTAATCTCAAATAGGTAGCGAATGCCACTTTGGTTATCCTTGTCGTCCCTGTCGTACGTGATCATCTCATCGTTACGCAATGAACTACCACGACCCGAACGACCATAAACGCTATGATGTCCCTTGGGTGGGCCGCTAAAAAACTGGTTACTCCACGTATGGTGCATCTTACCGAATGCACAATCTAGCAAGAACATATAACGTTTATCTACCTTACCACCACCAGTCCAATATCCACCGTCACTGTAATTTAGCGATTTCGTCGATTGCCACGCGAAATATTTTCCGTCACCAAAGAGACTTCCAGTATACGCCGCACCAGCAGGACGAATTAGCAAACCACGGCGAGTGATACCTACCAAGTTTGCTGAACGAGTGCCGTGCCAGCAAAGCCAAACATTTGCCCGCTTGTACAAATCCCTTTCTTCTTTGTTAAGATCGGGGCGCTGGTCAGGTGTCCACAGCTTGCTCTTGCCTCCACTGATATCAGCAGTGTCAGCGGCGAACGTATGACTACCCGCCTGCTTCGCAATACCTTCCATATTGCGCATGAAGGCAGCTTCCTTGCTGTCCTTGCGCTTCATTGACCAGATGCGGGTGACCCTGCTGGAGTGGTAGCCGTGGCCATTGACCTTGGATTCCGCGAAGTAGCTGACCAGGAACTTCCAGAGGTCGGTGCCCTGCTCCACCTCGCCGAAATCGCAGTTGAGCGAACGGTACTTGTCATCCAGCGTGGAGTCTGCCTTGAGGACTGCGTTGACCTGCTTGGCATCGAGTAGCGTATCCAAGTCAGTTTCCTTGGCTACGATCTTGTCTAGGGTATCGAGGCGAAGCTCCAACATCTGACCACGAGCACCAGACCCTAGGTTGTGAGGGATGAGCCCATAGAAGCTGTTTGTAAGCCTGGTGAGTTCTTTGAGAGCTTCATCCGACAAGGTTGAATTTTTATTGATGATTACCTTGGCTTCATTCAAAGCAGCACGGCCGAGATCAATCTGGTTGTTTGTCAACTGACCTAGTGGACATTTGAGGTTCTGGGCAACCCAAGTATCCTGTGCATTGAAGAACAGGAATACGATGGATTGCTGTGCCGTGGTCATGGTAGACTTCGGCGCAGTTGGAAGTGCTTCGGCATTCTTTAGTGTAACAGCCTTGACTTGCTTCTTAGCCTCATCACTACCAAGGGTGCGCTGAGCTACATCGATTTCAACATAGCCTTTGCGAATCTTTGATTTCTTAATTGAATTGAACTCGGCCTCTGCAGAACTTTTATCTTCCCCAAAGTAACGCCAATCACAAGCCGCAACTTTTCCAGTTGGGCCATACTCCGAATAGAGCTGGTATTGTGTGCCGTCTTTCGATGCTTGGATCTCAAGGTGATACATCTTCGCTGAAGTTCCGCACGTCTTAGCTTTTTCGCCAGTCATGTCAAAGAAATTAAGCTCGACAACCCACCCAACAGGAACCTCATAATCAGTAAAAGATGCCTGCTTATTAGTTTTAACTTTTACCATTTGTTTTCTTTCTGAACACAGCTATATTCTGATAGAGTTTGGAATGATAGTTTTTCAGAAGCTGTAGTCGTGATACTTGCGACGGACGCCCACCTGGAAGCGAGTAGCTTCGGGGACGACTTTCGGGATTTTCACATGCCATTGGCCGTTCTTCCGAAGGACGATGGTCAAGATCTTACCCTTTGGGTCGGCTTCGTAGTCGTATGATTGGCTCTCGCTCATGCCGTTGGTGTCGGTGCGAGTGGCCTTGTCCTCTTGGATGCGAAGGGTTTTGTCGTCGATGACTTCGATCACCGTATATGGGTAGCGATCGGTGTAGCCCAAGCCAGTGACGCCCATTCCAACGACCGGGATGACAGCTTCTTCGTTTGGCATGGAGGTAGATACGGTTGATTCAGCTTTTACTTTTGCCATTGTTCTTCTCTTGGTACCAAGCCCAGAAGTCCTTGGTATGTACTGGATTCCAGGGATTACCTTCGGTGTAAAGGTGTCGGTAGTGACGCAGACTGATGAGATCTGCACTGAGTTCGAAATTGCACCAAGCACCCATCAGCGTCCAAAACTTCCGTGAATACTTGACGCAGAGCCGTCCTTCATCATCGGGGCCTACGATCCTTGGATGCTTCGAGCTGTCGTTGGGTTTGCGCTGCGTCACTAATTACTTCTCCATTGAGACCCAACTACACGGCATGTAAGTGATATGCTTCATATGAACCATTCCCCTCAGGACATAATGAATGAGCCCGAGATGCGCCAGACATCCGAGGATCACAACAACCCAGGTCCGTTGTCGGTCACTGAGCCAAAGACCATTTCGCTAATCCAGAATACCTTATCACAAGAAGCCTCTCCATACAATAACAAAGTTCACTACCCAAGTAGGTTCTGCGCGCTCCAAATGTTCTTCTTGCGTTTCTTCAAGACCAGATGATCAAGTGCCTCAGCGACAATCTCAAATTTTGCTCTGCCCAATTCCGTGAAGACAATGCTCTAGAACTATTAGCTTCACGCAGCAGCCGTCGAACTTCGGCATTGTTTTTCTTCCTGGGAACTATTCATCGTTATCGTTATTCGCTAACTCAAGCTCGGTCCTGTCGAACCAGTGCGGCCAACCACCAGTCCTCGAATATTGTTCGGCCCGCGCAAATAGCTGTTTACGCGCTTCCTCGATTCGTTCATCATTTGGCACACTACATATCGCGCCTTTCGTGCCGAGGCGGTTTATCGCATCGCGATCCCAGATCTCGTCGTGCCACACGATCGTCGCCGGCATGTTTGGCCGGCTACCGCCGGGATCGATCTGCGAGTTGATTCGCGGATCAACTGGTCCATAAAGTGTGAGCGACGTACCCCAGGCCTCTCCGTGTCCGCGCAACATCAGCCCGCGAAACTCGTAGAGCACCGCCAGCTCAGGCTCTGCGTGTACCAAAGCGTATTTTGTGTTGGCGAGCTGTATACCAAACATTTGCGGGAGCGACTCGATGTGAGCACCAGTCAGGTGGTATTCGCGACCGTTCTCGATTTTTCGAAGTTGTATTTCTAACATTATGCTTCTCCAACGTCTTGTTTCTTACCAAAGATGTTATTCCAATTATTTCGATAATCCAAAGAGTTTACCATCAAAGGCTTTCCAATCGGCTCTTCTTCGGTGACTTGATAGATTGGCCCGGCAATTTGTTCGGTCCTGATCCTGGTGAGTTCTCCCTCTGCACATTCGGGAGCCTCGCCTTCGCGGAACATCTCGCCGTGGTGAACCCCTTCCTTGTCAACATGAATGGCAGCGCGCCCGCCATTTGGCAACTCAGGACCCATTACAATGAAGCCCTTATCTTTGTCGTCAGCCATGTTGTACTCCCATCTCCGCAAAGCACTCCGAGACTTCATCGGACATGAATGTCACCAAGTAGATATCCTCAAGGTCCGAGTCGCATTGCATGAACGCTTCCACTTCACGCACCGCAATGTGACAAGCTTGCTCAATCGGGAACTGGAAGATACCCGTACTGATTGCCGGTATCGCTACCGACTTTCCATGCAGCGCCGCCAACTGCAATGACCGCCGATAACACGAAGCAAGAAACTCAGCTTCGTTGTGCGTTCCATCTTTCCATATGGGGCCTGCGGTATGGATCACGAACTTGCATGGCAGCTTGAACGCTGGAGTGATTCGCACATGGCCAGTAGGGCACCGAACTCCCTTGGATACTTCGGGGATGATTGAGCAGGCCTCTACCAGGTTTGTACCGGCAGCACGATGAATTGATCCATCAACTCCGCCGCCACCTAGCATTCGGTTGTTGGCCGCATTGACGATGCAGTCAACCTTCATTGTGGTGATATCTTGTTCGATAGTAAGATAGCGTGTCATCTTGAAATCCTTTGTGGCGAGGCTCGGTGAGAAACAACCACAGTTCCATTAGGTTCTTGCTCACGAATCAATCTTCGGCAGTGACCCAGGGGCAGCGCACATCCAAGGCGTTTGAGCAGAGTTCTGTCGCTGCGATTGCTCAACCAAACTCGATAGAGATCGTACCGAATTGATCCACCAGTTCGTACCTTGCAAATCAAGTAATTGTAGAATTGGTAGTCGGCGCGTTCAATTGTGGTGTGTAGCTCTTTGACCGAAGTGATCATGGCTCGACCTTTATGAACGGGTCGAATAGAGCCACTCTGTCAACCAGTAGTTGTGAGCAGGCATTCATCGCCGCCGCATGAAACGCCTCCGCCTGCTCCAAGGATGCTTTCGCTTTCTCAGCGGCCAACTCTCCACGCCGTACTTTCTCTTGGATTTCCGTCATCTGAACGAATACGACGTGAGCTTCTTGCAACTTCTGCACAAGCTGTTCATTCAATTTTCGAGAACGAATCTGTACGTTGCGTATGCTCCAGTGAATCATGACATCACCCTATCAACCGTATCAGTGAGAGCCAGCCACGCTCCGGTCCGGCCAACAATCTCGGAGCAAAGCCCACGCACAGCCGCTAGCTGACTACCTAGCTGTTTGAACAGCAGTGGCAGGGCTTTCCAATCAATAGCCGAGAGAGCAAGCTCTGCCTCTTCCCTCAGCTGCGAAGCTTTGATGAGTGCTAGTGTTTTGTTCATGGTGATTCCGTTAGGCTGTAATTCTTTCCACAGTTTCAAGCCACTTGCCGTTCCAAATATCAACGTAACCGAGTAGGTTCCCACGAACACTCCTTACGCAGCATTTCCCAGGAACGGTTTGCTCTCCAACCAGCACCTTCTTGCGTCGGAACTTACGAGCAATCTTGGGAAGGTTAGATTTCCACTGCGCGTAATGCCGCTCGTGCTCTTCAGCAATTGACTTCAAAATGGAGCGGTACTGTGCGCAGACGGCAGATACATTCGGCCGTGTCTCTTCCGCCAATTGAGCCGCCGCAACTATTGCCGAGTGAATCTCCATGGCTCGCAATTCCAACACAGAATCTTTCACGAAGTAACCGTTGATGCACAGGCCATGCTTCGCCGAATATTCTACACTACCATTGGCGGTCTCACCCCAGATAGCCAGATCGGCAGCTGATGCACCACGATCTCCCCAGCCCACGCTCAGTTTAGTGAATGGACAGATGTCAAGCTCCAAGGTAGTTGGCTCAACGCGCCGAACATCTACGCGGTGGCCATTGTACTTAAATCCACCAGTCCAACCATCGTGCGCTTTACCCGTTGCGGTTTCAATTTCTCCGAGGTAATGGATCTTTACTGTGGTCATGAGTGTGTCCTTCTCTCTAGGAAACTTTTGAAAATTAGTTTGTTAATGGTTGGGGTGGTATACGCTACTTGGAAACGCAAGCTTTCAAATTGTTGATTCTTGAGAACCGCATCGCCTCGGCCCAGCAAGGTTTCTGCGCCAACACGGTCTAGAATCACCATGCTGTCAACTTTAGATGCGGTCTTGCAAGCAATTCGTCCTGGAAAATTGGCTTTGATTTCACCAGTGATAACCTTGACGCTCGGGCGCTGCGTTGCTAACACCATGAAGATGCCAGCAGCGCGACCCTTCTGCGCAAGCCGGACAATCAAGGCTTCGAGCTTGCGGCCCCTGTCCTGTAGCATCAGGTCGGCAACCTCATCAACAATACACAATATGAGAGGTAGACGCCGAGGGTTCTCCTCAATGCTGCGTATCTTAATCTCACTCATCAAAGCGTACCGGTCTTCCATTACTTGTGCAAGATAATTCAATTGACTCAACGTATCGCTATAGGTAGAGGCAACCTCTTTGATGGTGTCGCTAAGGTCACTGGTGTATTCTTGAAACTCAGTTTTCTTTGGGTCATTGAGGTAGATATGTACGTTGCGAACGTTCTTGGCATGAAGAATCAAACCATTCGCAATCAGCGCATGAAGCAGAGTTGACTTGCCGGACCCAGTGCTGCCAGCAATCAGTAGATGTGGATTGTTATTCATATCCATCCACAACTTACTGCCCTCATCACTCTCTCCCAGAAGCATCGGGAACACCATATGGTCCGGGATCTGTTCGCCTTTGAGAAGATTAGTGAACGGAATCGGCTGAGCTTTGCTGAGTGCTACCTGCAACCGCACAATTCCTTTCTCGGGCACGAGCCGCATTAGAGGGACAGTCTGTGACTTGATCGCTAATGCAATGGCCATGGCACTGCGCTGTAGCTTGCCGAGCGCTGATGGTCGGCAAGCCAGCTTGATGTCGTAGTAGGCTAGATGGCGGTGGGCTTCTGCACGGATGCATTCTCCATCAATGCCAAGTTCATTCAATACATTATTCATTTCGGCTTGGATAGACATGGCACTTATTCCAATCATTATCTGCGGAACAGAAGATTTGTCAATGCTAATTAAGACTGATGATTAGCGATACAAATCGGATGGCTGGATTGTGCCGGCTAGCCGATTATTCAACAACACACTTGTAGGAAGGACACCATGTCTCATGATGACGACCGGCAGGACCAGGGCAGAGACATCGTGGCATCCCAGCTCTCTTCAATGCCGAAACTCCAACGATTGCAGCTTCGATTATTGGAGCAACCGCCTCTAGTGCGGCCAGTACTTCAGGCAAGTCATCGGAAGATGTGAGATGAAGCCGGTAACGTATCGTATCCCAATCTTTCGGACTGATGGTTACCGATCGCGGAAGGACAACTCCCTCTCTCTTGTAACCTTTGCCCTTGCCTTGAGCCACCTCTAGACCGGTGATGAGCTTCTCACGAATCGCTAGGCGAAAGCCCTTGTCGAACTCGACCGGTGTGATTGTTCCACCAATAAGTGACTGGTTGATGGCCATGAACCCAGCAGTAATATCTGGAACCGTCATTGTAGTATTGCCTACAATATGTTCATCAACGAAAGCCTGTGCGGCATTGATGAACGGCTTGAATGTATCAAGTAGTTTAGTTTCGCCCTTATTCACTGTAGTCTCCCGGTAGGTAGGTGGCTTGTAGTGCCAGGAAGATGTGCGTCGTCGTATGAATACGTACCGTCACATCGTATAACCTGGACAACTCAAACAATCGCTCTGCTGTCATCTTGACCAAACGATTGTGAGGCAGTCCATCGCGTTCCATCATTTTAGCTATCGTCTTATTACCAAAGAGATTGAATACGAGTGCGTCGAATTCCATATTAACCCTGCCGAATTCTTACAAATATAGCCGGCCGCGGAATTCCTTCCTTAGTCAGCAGTTCCCATTCATACGTTATGACCGTTCCAATCGGCGGCGGATTGTGTGCCATTGCCTCGGTCATTCCAGACGCTACCTTGAATTGCAGCCCTGCTTTGTTCATCACTTGCAGAGCACCACAAAGTCCAGGGCGCGTTCCCTCAATATGTCCTGTCACTACCGCCTCGGCGTCGAATCGCTTCTTCACCTTGAGCAGTGTGTTGCTTCGCTTCTTCTCATAGCGTGAGTTAGGCTTGCGAAGCATCAAACCTTCGCCACCCTCAGCTACAATCTTGTCAAGCTGTACGAGTAGTTGCTCTTTACTTTCGCATACCCAAAAATCGATCACCTTTGCGTTAACCGCTCGGTTCAAGATCATCTTTGCATATGCAATACGTAGCTCAAATCCTTGCAGGTAATCGGGGGCGTCGTAAACTGAATAGGTAAGTGCTTTCCAATCAAGTTCGCGCTTACCACTGACTGCCGAAGTTACCTTTCCAATCTCACCGCGCCCAGCATACAACTCACCATCCAGCACTTCATAAGGAAGTCCTTTGATGAACCATTCCGGTGCCTCTATAACACGCCCGAAGTTTCCATCTGTGCCACGACTACGAAAATGCTTGCCATCCCAATGAGCACGGTGACCATCAAGTTTAATAGAGACCCACCACCCTGTAGGATCCAATATTCTATCCCATCGGTTTGCTAATAGAAAATCAGTCAATAATCTTATCCTTTCCGTCTACCAATTCTACCCTTCGCTGAGACTCTTGCCTCTCTCCAAGAATCCGTTGTTCACACATTGCCGCCGTTGCAGAATCGCAATTCGGCCGCCGACAAGATTCACAAGCTTGATACTCAGGTGGAATTTCTTGAACCAGACCTGCCTTTACTGCCTGTAAGAACTGCGATATTTTCCCCATGATTGCCTCACTTACCGCGCGGTGCCATTGGCTCGAAGTTTCATTCTTCGCTCACAATTTCATGTTGGGGTTCGGCCTTTGGGAATAGTCGAGCTTTTGCGGCCGCCAAGGCCTGTTTCTGCTGCGCTGCCGGCAACCCCACAAGCACATTGGCGATAGCCAGGGCTGCACCATCGATCGTAGCCGCTGCAATCGCCTTTTTCGCTTCGCATTTGCCGCGAATGACGTAGGCGAGTGAGTGGACTTCGCTTCCGTCTTCCTTGAGTTTCGCGGTCTGGACCGTCTGCTGATGAACGTCTGTCGAGCCACACGCGCAAGTCCACCCGTCGCACGTTGCGCCGCAAGCGCCGCAAATCCGCGGGTAGGTCGTCACCATGACGACATCGCCACGTTCGACCGCAACGATGTCTGCGATGCACTCGCCAGCGCTCATGCGCTTAGCAATTGCCAAGGCGTCCTCATGGTCCGACACCAAACGCACGATGCCATCATTCCACGGCAAAACGAGGTAGTACGACTTGTCTTTGCCGTGCTTTCCGACGTCGCAAGTTTCATAGAGACCCGTTTCGTCGGTCTCTACGGTAGTGCAATCGAGCCGCTTACCATACTTGTTTCCGATGAAATCACGGTCGAACTCGAACTTTGCCGCCCGTCCTCGCAATCGAGCGATGTATTGCCCTCTGTATCCAAATTTTGATTCCGCGCTGAGAGTGATTGTAGTTGCCACTAGGGACCTCTTTCTGTTGTAGACTTTCGATATGACTGCTTACCGGAACCCCGCTCAGGTCCACGGTCGGATTTTCTTCCATTAGACATTGAGCAAATCGTAACGCCCCGTCATTACTGCGATATTTTCCCCATTATGGAAATGTCCTTTCAACTTTCTTACCAAAAGAATTATAACAAACAATTTTTCCACACACGACATCAATCGTGCCTGCCACATCTGGATAGCCATATATAGCGCCGCCAGTATACACAATCAAATTATCACGCCTTTCATAAATACCAGGAGAATGACCATGCCCTACTAATACTACGAATTTCTTCCCAGGAAAGCTCTCGGCATATTTGTCAAGGACCTCTCCGGTAACGTGACTGCAGAACCATGGCAACCATTCGCGATCACTCTGTTTGCCTTTATGCCAGCAAGACTCAGGATACGGCGAGATATGTGTTGCTACCAAAACGACATCTTCATCAACGTCGACCATTTCTTGAAAAAGTAATTCGTCGAGCCGCTCAGCTTCCTTGGCCGCTCGCTTTCGTACCAAGTCAATCATCAGATCTCGACAGTTGAGTCCACCCCACAGGTCTTCAATCGCCGTGAAGTCAGAAAGCTCAACCCGAGTCCTACAATTTCCTTGACGAGAATCATACCACCCACCTACACCTACGATGCTGATGCCTTCGTAAGTATGATTGCCTTGATTGAGCCAATGTAAATTATCAAACTTCTTGGTAAGACCAGTAACTAATTCATCTATCTTGGCAAATGAACTGTGGTAGTAATCATGATTGCCAGTGGTTAGGTATATTGGCTTAGGAAACCCTTGAGCTAACTGAGTTAAATGAGTCTCAAGAAGATTGCCATCAGAAATATCTCCAGCGATTATCAATCCATCCGCCGTCGGATTTTCTTCCATTAGATATTGAGCAAATCGTAACGCCCCGTCATCTTGCTTCAAGAAGTTCAGGTGTATATCATTTGTCCACAATAACATTTTCTATTCTTTCTTAGGATGTCCGCTTCTTGCTGAGGTAGTCCGCAATCTTGAGCAGGCCAGAAATGCTCTTGCTTGCTCCGGTATAGTTCGGATCGTTAGGCCCTGGAGTATACCCCAAAGACTTTTCATCGTCTTCGTAGTTTACATCCCCGGGACCTGGTGTGTACGTTTGCGGTGGCAGAATTCCAGTTGGACTATCCATTGTCTGCCGTAGGTCAAATTTCGGTACTGGTGTGACTACCGGATTAGCGGCCGGTGCTACCGGCTTTGGCTTTGGAGCTGGGCGTCTTACTTGCTGCGTAGGCGCATGAGCAACTCCCTGCTGTGGTGGCCGAGGTCCCTGTGGACGCAGCAACTTACCCAATTCATCTTCTGGGTTTGCTTGCTGCCATGCCTGTTGATCCATCAGCTGCTGATTACTAATTGGTGTCTTGTACTTCTGTTGTTTTTCCCACTCCTCATACGTTCGAGGAGGTTGAGCGCCTGCCGAAGCAGGCGCTTGCTGTGCTAATTTCGACCAGAGAATTCGACGTTCAGCCACTCGGATTTTGTGTCCATCCAAATTAGGAATGGATTGTTCAGCTGAAATAAGGAAGTTTTGAATTGATGCTGTCTCTCTGGTCATATATTCCTCTAAGTGTTACCTTGATGAATACATGACTAATTATTGCTAGTGAACTCATCTGATAGGAAAAAATTCCCTACCATCTGGCCTTGCTCCCTTGCTATAGCATTTATTGTGTCCCATTCCTTCGAGGATATCAGGACTAGCGGGCTCACCAGCCATACCGCCTCCTCAGCCGTCAGATCTCCAGCCTTCGCTTTTGCCGTGGTTAATCTAACTACCTCCTCAACCCGGTCAATCACACTTTGCTCAGCAAATACGATGATGGCAGCAATCCCTCGTAGCCAAAGTTTCCATAAGGACGTGTGTCGCTCGTCCCAACCAGTTACTTCGCAGTCACCCCACAAATCTTCTGGCGTGGGGATCCTTGCCAGCTTGGTCATTTTGGTATCTCATCAACGCCGGCTACCATCTCAGGACTCCAATGGCCTTCGAACTACCGTAACAACCTTGCTATCGCTGACGTCTGCGGTGTAGCGCCTCTTGTCAATGCTGATATCGTAAATGCCGGGTACCAATTGGTCAGAGAAGTGCCTGTCGCAAAACCTTTTCGAAGCACCAATCCGCATACCCTTGCAGTTGATGACGATGGTCAAGCGAACCACCTCGGCACTCTTCTCATGTTCGCGCTGTCGCTTTTGCGCTGCCGAACGTAGTAGGCAGAAGACCGGTTTCGGTGTGAATTCGTTTCTAAGTTTCAAGGCCTCTATGCAACACTTTTTTAAGAACCGAGTGCGATCATAAACCAACTCTACCTCATCTCCACCATGTGATGGATAGGTTACCATCACATGTAAGTCCATCGGAACGAACTCGTTACCGTAGTTATCGGTAATTACTTCAGAGATTGACCGCACATCGTAGCGAGCTTCGATGTTGCAATCGGTTCCAAACTTCTGCAGGATAACGTAGCTCTGCGCTTCCCTTTTATGCCTGGACCCTTCGATTTGAATAGCCGCCAATGCCTCCGCCAGCTCATTGGTAACTTCTTCCAGGTTGTCCTTAATCTCTTCGGTCATTGTAGTTTCCTTAAGTGTTGTTCCGCAAACCGCACAAAACTGTGCACCTTCAATGTTGCTATGCTGACAATTGGGACAGGTCATATGGTATCTCCCGAGTCTTAATCTCGACCCCAGTATCCTTTTCATTCGCCGTGACGTACCAGCCATCACCATCGAGCACCACTTGTTCGAACTCCCATTCAGATGCTTCCTCATCGTTCGCGAAGTCATCAACCACTGCCCAGTAGCCTTGCTCATCGAACACGTGCTGCTCATCTTCACCTAGCAACGTATCGAGGTCGATGTTGCTGTGGAATGTGATGAAAGCACAACCCCAGAACCGCATGTCTGATAGATCAGTTGCAAATTGCTTGGAAGCGTTGAACAACGCCAGCCGCTGAGTTAGGTATTGCTGCATCTCGGGATTCACTTCAACGACGGCATATTGAATGTCTGTTTCGAGTTCTCCATCAATTGTATTGACTTGTATTAGTATTTTCATTGTGCGCTCGGCGGATGGCAGAAACAGTCATCTATGATCTCCAGACCGCAGTCATCTATGATCGCTGGACCTTTGATGACCTTGAACTTTTTGTTTTGCTCATCTGCAACAATTATTGTTCTACCAGTTGGAACTATCAGTTTAGGTGACTCTGGTAACTTCGGATTCTTGAGATTCCAAATACTGAGTAATGGCATATTCTATCAAGGCTTGGCCACACTCATTCAACCAACTCAACTTACAATCTTTGCGACCACACGTGAATACAGGAACGACTGCCGTTAGCATCACGATGCGATCATCCTGGCCATATTCAAACGTATATTTAACGGCACTTAGCGTGACTGATGAATGCCCACAGGAAGGACAGTTATCACTATCGCTATCTTCTACTACCGGAAGAGCCTCTCGTAACTTTCGTAACTCTGTGGATGTTTCCCAAATACCCACCAGAGTCTGAGCGGCCCGGGTAACTTCAGCAGATACCGAACCTACCCATATCCTAGCATCTTTTTCCAAATAGCTAATGATGTTTGAACCAGGCCCAATGCTTTGATAAACCGTACCAGTTCTTATTTTGATGTAGGTTTTGTATTCCCCATCGATAACATCATTTACTTTCACAGAGGCCCCATTGATAATATCATTTATTTTCACAGACACTTGCCTTTTGTAGCTTTGTTAAAGTAGCTGTAGCTTGGCTTCGCCATACCAATATTCGCCTTGCCATCTTGAGCAAGTCAAATATGATGCCTGGATCATTTTTTTCTTCGCCCCAGAGAACCCCATGAAAAAAGTTCCATTCGGCTTCATTCTTATCAGGATCCTTTTGGGCGATTACTATCATTCTATCAAGTAGCTCGATGGTTAATCTTCGCTTCATGTGGTACCCATTCTGGAATTTTGTCCCCTACCAATCGGAATCTGTAGATGAGCCTAAAAACATCCATCAAATCCGTTGTTTTCTCAACATAATGAGAGTCAAACGGACGAACAATAACATCCTCGGTTTTGGTATATTTAGTAACGTCCAAAACTATAACACCATACTTGCTTCCATCTACTGCAACGAGGATATCTCCCACTTTCAAAGTGTATATTGGGTCTGACATAGTTATCTCAACAGTAACGACCAGAATAAATCCTGACAACGCGCGATTGAAGGTCAGTTATTTTACATCGGCAGGACTTACTCAGGTCGTTGAGGGCTCGTTTTCGAGCCCTCAACCACAACCCTAGCTAGCTTGCTTGGCCCGCTGCTTACGTGCAGACTTTGCTGCAGGTGCAGTGAGCACCAGAGGTTCAGCTGCAGCTGGTCCACTCGGTACTGCTGGTATATCGCCCATCGCCTTGGCAATCATCGCATCGATTTGGTCTTCCGGCACACCCATCGAAATCAGCGATGCTCGAAGCGTGTCAGCCATGCCACCAGTTGATACCGGAACCGCAACCTCTGTGATTGTAGCCATCGGATCCGCTAGCTTGACTGCCACTGCCTTATTCACTTTATCGATGAACTTGTCTGAGTACTTGGAAGAATCGAAGGTCGACTTGAACAGCGTATCCATCAGCACCTTGCCCATTGCCAACTCAACTGGCGAGACCGGAATGTTCGCACACTTATTGTCGAATGCCCGAACCTCCGTGTTGTAGAACAACTGGTACAGGACGAGGCCGTGTTGGAACGCCTGGATTGCAACGAGATGTTCCTTGCCACGTGCTACGTAAATCCCGATGGCGGCGCGATTGTGAGCTTTGAGAAGTTCGTACAAGAATCGGTACCCCTTGTCCATGCCCTTGTCAGGCGCTGTATAGTACGTCTTCTCGATGTGCAGCGGATCGATTTCGCTGACAGGAACGAATTCGGCAATATTCAGAGAGTCTTTCTTGCCGGCTTGCATGTTCGCCACTTCTTCGTCGGTGAAGTAGACGAACTGATCCTTGGCGTATTCGTAACCCTTCAGCAATTTGCTCCGATCCTTGATCTCCTCCCCCCAAATCACAGTGTCCTCTGTGGACCCTGGCAACTTTTCGAACAGGCGTTGACCAACCCGATTGCGTTTGGGACTGATCATGTTGAAGCTCACGGCTTCTGAGCCCGTGGCGTTGTAGAGTTTGACGGCAATTTGAGCCATCCCGAAACTGAGAACTACTCGTCCGACTGATCTTGATGCCATGTGAGAATCTTTCTGAGTGCGTTGGTAAATTGTTACAATAAAAATCCAGTTTGACAAACCCGAGTAATCAAAACCCCATCAAATAACAGGGCCCCTATGAGGGAAAACCGAATTCTTTCTGGATTCTCCTCCCAAATTACTAGCGTGCTTTCGACTGGTACGGGCGTTACGGTAAGTTCTTGCTTCTCTCTCATACATTCCTCTCATACATTCCTCTATCGAAACAGCCTTGGCTGCATTTTCCAAACTGTCAAGACAAAAGAAAAGGGCTGCGTTTCCGCAGCCCTTCTCACCAACCTGAGTCGGAGGAGCGTGACTGGAAGGGTGTCTCTCACGGGACCCAGTGCATCCAGTCACCGACGCACCCGAGTACCCTGGTACCATCAGGAAATGTCGCGTGCATGACAGCATCGAGCCCCTCGGACTCCATAGTTTGCAACGCAGATATGGCATCATCTAGCGAGACGTCACGGCGACGGGCCGCGTGCGCAGGAACGAGCACGGTGTAGGTGGTGCCGACGGGGTGGTTCTTGGTGTCTTTGATGTACATTGTGTTTCCTCTCTGCTTACAACCGCATTCACAATCGATAGCAATACTTTCATTGCTGAGATTTGGCGAGCTCTACTGCACCAACAGTGGTTCTCCGTAGGAGCTGTTGATCCCGGGAGTGAACATTACTTACCTCCGTCTACCCAAACATGTGTTGAACCAATAGTGTTTGGTCGTTTACAAAAGTCGTTTGCTGGTTTCCAAATCTCTTCAAACCTACCCTTGAGTTGCCGGCGATACCTCACCAGGATCCTTTCCAAAACCCTAAATGAAACCTCGTCTTCTTCTCGTAGGCACATTCCAACCCATCGAGCCATAAAGGCGTCCGGCTTATTGAACCCCATTTGGTCTCGTGTCTCAGCGCCATCGCATACGCTGATCATGTATTCCAGCGCATCCCGCAGCATCTCTTTGCGACCTGGAGTCAACTCAGGTTCCGGGACGTTATTGACCTTCGCCGATTCACGAGCAAGCACTCCTTGCAACCTATCCAGTGCTATCTCTCGCTCAACCTCATCGCCAGCCACCTGAATGCGAGCCATCATCTCGTCATCAGTCTCTTGAATCACCGCAACTCCTGGTAGCCGAGGCGGTGGTGGCTTGAATTTGATACTGGCTTCCAGTGCCAAGTACGCAAGAGCAATCTTGTGTTTAAGTAGCTTTTGGATGTGTCGATCTAGCGGATGATTTGACCGCATTCGCATGATCAAAACGTGGCTGCCAGTAGCTCCGATGCGAACAAGACGATCCTCAGCTTGAATGTTCCATGAAGGCGTCCAATCCAAGTCAACAAACAGAGCGTTCGTTGCCCGAGTCAACGTAAACCCTACGCCACCAGTCTTGATTGTTAGGGCAATTCCCTTCAACAATCCGTCTTGGAATTCCTTGACGAAGTTGCGTCTGGTTTCTGGGTCAGTATCCCCAGTGATGATTCTCCAACCAGCACGATCCTGCAGTGCTTCGATTGGTTCCTTGTGAGCGCTGAACACTACCAGCGGCGTTCCTGAATCTTCGTAGCTTTCAACCATCTCAAGCATCGCTGGGATGCGTGACCTGGCCAGCATTGCACGAATCTCCGAGAACTCCTTGAAGTCTGGAAGCTCTTCGATGTCAAGCTCAGCCTCGTAGTCGAAATCATCGTCGATTTTCTTGCCGGTTACTTTACCAAGAAATGTATTAAGTGTCTTGGTCAGCGTTCCGTCATCAACCTCGATGTCCTGGTACACCTTGGGCGGTAGGTCTTTCAACACCTCGGTCTTTAGCCGCCGCAGCATGACCCGCTGCATTCGCTCAGGTACCTCAGGTAGCGGCATCCCGAATTCGTATCCGCCCCATTGATTCTTGTACCCATTGAACAACCTCAGGAAGTTGTCCCAGCTACCAAACACATTTATGTTGCCAGCTGATAGAACTCCAAACAAGTCCAGAGGGTTATTCATCAATGGCGTGCCCGATAGAGCCCATACACGCTTGCTGATTCTTGTTACCTGTCCAACCTTCTGGGCTCTCGCCGTCTTGTAGTTCTTGACGAGGTGAAATTCATCTCCAATCACATTCGTTTCGCTCAGCGCTTGCTCTTGCTCCGGTGTGAGATTGGCTACCAGAATCGGCTTGCCCTTTTTCGATACCTTGCCGCTGTCTTTCTTCGGTGCGAGGTAGTTCGGAAGGATGTCGTAGTTGCAAATCACAATCTCACCAGGCTCGGGAATCTTGAACGGTATCGCTTTGGTCTTCTTACCTTCGGCCAATGTCTTTGCAACCGTCTCTTCTTTGCCGCTGCAGATTGTAACTCGGTAACTCGGACGCCACATCTGAATTTCGTCGCGCCAATTGTACTTCAGCGACGCCGGGCAAATCACCAATACCCTTTCGTTATCAGGCAGCGCTACGATTGCCTGGACCGTGTTGTGCGTTAGAATATAGTCTCGTGTAACGTATAGATGATCCTTTGCTTCGACACGAATACAAACACAATCCTCCTGACCAGCTGGGAAGATATCTGTGATGGCGTGTGTCGATGGGTATTTTGTAGGAGGAATGAACCGCTCTACCTTGCGCGGAATTCTGAACGGCACCATTCCACTAGGAAGTTTGATACGAATTCTAAAATCTGGCAGCCCAGCTTTCTTTTCTCCGTTATGTGTGAAGAGCGGAATCCGGCTTGACATCAATGCGATACCACCGAGGCTTCGCACCAAAGAACAAACCTGACTTGCAAGAACAGGGGAGGTTGTATTGTATTCAATACACATTCCGTCTTTAGAAATTGTTCCATCGTTATCCAATAGGCCTTGTAGGAGACTAAGCCTTTGCTCTACTGAGGCCAGCATGTACTCTTCTGGAACAAATCTATCTTGGCTTTGCAGTCCTTTCAGGCACAAGTTATCAAGTACTTGGGTAATTGGATTGGTATCTTGATTTTCAGGGCCTAGATACGAAAGACGGTATGTGTAATCGTCACTCTGTGATAGGTAAATTCCAACTGGAAGATACTCCTTGAATGCACCTCGTTGTTCATCATCACCAGCATGAGTTATTGTAGTTGCACACAATCCGCCGTTTGCAATCAACGCACCCAATAAGTAGGGGTGCATCGGAAGGTCTGTTTCTTCAAACTCAACCGGCCGTACCATTGGAATGAAGAATTTATGATTTTCATTCCTATCTTTCAAACCCAATGCATTCAAATCCTTCAATGAAAGCACTCGAATTCTGCCTGGATTGCGAACACGATCATTTGGAGTTTGAACAGCCCAAAGATGATCTTCACAACAGCGAGTACGAGCATCATCAGAAAGGACGATCTCGAAGATATCCTTTACACCCTGGGGAAACACCCCATCAACTCTAGTTGGTCTTCCATTGGAACCAATTACAAAATCACCAACTTTCAAAGTCCCGATTGGAACCCATCCTTTTGGTGTGAGAACTGGTTCTGAAACAGGCTGCGCCTTGCCCAAACCCATATCGTCGGCTAGGAAGAACCTGTCGTGCAACGCTAGGGCTTTGACACCATCCGTCTGGAAGCCGAACAGAGTCTTTCCATTGACGCTAATCGCAGTCGCACGAGCAACTGCTTCGCGACTCTCCGCAGTACCCGCTTCAACCAACGCACGAAGCGATTCATGAACCTCCAACTTGAGTTGATCAGCAATCTCAACCACTCGCGGAAGGTCAGCTGGCTTTATACTCACTTGCCAGTAGACCTGATCCTTTGGAAGGTTCTCTGGATTGAAGCTCGCACCCGGCATTGCACGAAGCAGCGGTACCGCATCGCGATCATATGCCATGTAGACCTTGCCATCCTCAGTGAGCTTGCGAACATTGGCGTTCGCCGTGACACTCTGAGGAACTTCAAGGCCGAGATGACGATGACAAGCGGATGATGCACAGGTTGTGAACCATCCATTTCCATTGTTGTAGGCCCAGCCCTTACCAACGCCAACTGGCCTACCACAACACTGGCATTTCTTGGCGTACTTGTTGACGATCATGATGTATCCTTAGTGCCACATTCTCTGCGGCTCAGGCATCTGTTTTCTTTTCTGGAATCTTACTGGAATCTGACACGATATCCCAACACCCGAGCCATCTCTTTCAATACTCTAATGTTGGTTTCTTCCCTAGCCTCATTCGGATTAATTCCAATGTACACAGGAATCACTGTGCCAGAATTACCACCAACTATCACCGGCACCAAATGATCCGCGTGATGGGTTTCAACTACCATCATCCCATGCGGACCATCAATTGGTCGGTTTGATATACTGCTCCGGTAAACCGCTAGCGCCAAGCTTTGCCCAACACCAGGATCCTTTTCAATCGAATCAAGCTGATCCAAACAAACGATAACTGTTGAGTTGAAACCCATAATAAACCTCTTTGGTAAACGACTTTTGTAAACGACCAAACACTATTGGTTCAACACTTTTAGAAGTGCATTGACCTTGTTTCTTCTTGTTCCGTGGCTTCGAAAGGCTACAATTGCTTTGTGGTCCTTGGCACATAGCTGGCATCGGTCACATTGAATTCCATTACCATCCTTACCAGTCTCGGCAGGGCATACAATTACATATCTTCCCTGCGGAGTGCGCATCTTCTTTGGTGCCTGGCTATCAACAACCACTACGACAGGGGCAATGCCCAAAACAGCTAGCTCGTCAGCCTCATGCAAACTATCAGCGCTGAGATTGATCCTGAACCCTGACTTGTTTGCAGCGTAAATTGCCCTGGCATTTACCAGTGCCTGGCCAGAGTACCCTACAGGCTTGTGAGTATATGTAAAACCACATGCCCTAGATTTCTTATTGGCATCTACAAGCTGTTGTAATGCTTTGATATCAATTGAATCAGCTTCACCAGGAAGATCTCCTGCAGTGTTGTGCCTCCAGAGTTGGTTGTGAGGCAGCTTGCTAATGTTTATACAAAACTCATCCCAGGTGATTGGTGTTATGGAACGCCGACCTGTCTGAGTTGCTGACTTCGGCGAGTTCGGGTGGTAACCGTTGTTCATCAATGCTTCCCACATGAATCCCAATGGAGAAAAGTAAGGGTAACAGAGCTTCCCAGCCTTAAAAGGGCAGGCGTTTGGACAGCTCGCTTGCTCTGTCATGCTGGTTGGAATCGGACCAGTCTTCGCATTCTCAGAAACACGAGTATATCCTACGAGCATGTCGTATCTTTCGTTGATAGGTTAATCGGCTTTCTTCATCTTGCCGACGATACTTTCCAATTGAGCCTTAATTGTAACCAACGATGCTACGGCTGTTGTTCTCTTAGGCCCCACTGACAACTTGATCAAGTTGTCAGTGTTGATGATGAGGCATTTCCATGAGCGTTCACCGAGCTTGACCACCCAAACTCGGATAGGCAACCCCTTGAAAAGCTTCTCGGCGGCGCTTGCAGTATCAGCAAATAACTGTTCCATATGCTCCACAATGATATTGCCAGATAGGCATAGAAAATATGCCTAGAAGAATGGCCGGATTTTTAGGTCCGACCATTCTCTCTAGTCAATCGCCGCGGGGCGCAACCACCATCAAGCTACTTACTTGGCAGTCTTCTTGGCCTTCTTGGAGGCCTTGGCAGCAGCCTTCTTTACATTTTGACGGCAATTGTAGACCAAACTCGGTTTGATCTCCAAGCCGAGCTTCGCGCAATGAGCAACCACCAAACTGGCTTGTGCTTCTTCCTCGTGCTTCGTGTTGTACTTCTCATCAAAGTCACGAATAACCTGAGAAGCCGTTCGTCCATCAGCTAATCGAATGCGCGGAGTGGGGCCGGCGGCAGCAGCCTTAGCAGCAGCCTTAGCAGCCTTCGCACGACCACTCGGACCAATATCCGCCTTCGCCTTGTTCTTGGAACCAGCAGGACGGCCAGGACCACGCTTCGCAGGTTCCTCGACCTTCTCGGGGTTCTTGCGAGGACGACCAGGGCCGCGCTTCACGGGAGACGAATCATCAGAGGTATCTGCAACGGCGGTAGCGGTAGCAACGGCGGCAATGGGGGAGCCGAGCGTAGCGGTCAGGGTCGAGAGGATCTCATTACGAAAATGTGATTCGAGGGCCGCGACGGACTGGGGGCTGAGGCTATCGAGAACTGCTGCTGCGTTGATATTCTTGGAAGTGTTCATTTTGTATGTACCTTTGTTTTCTGCTGTTGATGGTGGGCTGTTGCCCTATTGGCTCTATCGATTATACTTATTGACATTTGATAGTCAACAAGTTTTTTCAAATTCGACTATCGCTAATCGAAAAGGGTAATTTAAGTAGTGAATATGTATCAAGACGGTTTGAGGTTACCAATTATATCGGCAGTTCTCTCGCCACATTGTACGGTCATCCGGCCAAAGCCTCGCGCGTAAGATCTTAAGGAGTGCGTGCGCGCGACCTGTCAGCCCCTTCACTTATCGGAAGGGATTTGAATCAATACTTAGCTATCCCTAAGTGCCTGGCGCAATGCATAGCTAACATCATTGTTCCGAGGCAATGCTTCACAAGGTCTTGTCTGTGGTCTGAATTAGCTAGCATTGTTATTCGCTCTTTCTATGTCCATACTCTTCGAGGATCAACTTTCGCTCTGCCGCTTTGGTAGGTGGTCGAGGAAATCCTGAAGGTCTGGCGTATTTAGTATTGAGTTCACTCAATCTACCTTTGTGATACGGTATTCCGTACCTATCAACTATCTCCCGAAAGACTTCAACAACTCCTGTAGTTGCATATGCAGGACTCATACATAATCCAAGCCCTACACAGCCTTGCAAGTAAGTAGTGAGCTTCAAATTCTTTGATGAGATGTACCTAGATACGCTGTACTTCCAATCCGTTCCAGCATTCCAGATTGCTCTATCATCACCGTTGCATGAATTTTGGAAGCCTGCATCGGGCCGAATCCAAATGTATTCACCTAGTTTTCGCCAAGTGACGTACGATACCCAAGTTCCACAGTTGAGCCTTCTAACACTGCTCTCGGTCAGGTCAGAATGCGCATCAACATTAATCAGACGTTGTGCATTCGAAGCATTGACCGATGCTAACATTTGTTGGTGATTCATAACAGCGATGATTGGTATATTCTTTCCAACTCGCTGCATGAGAAGAACCAACTGCTTACGAGCTCGCGTTGGTTCGAACCAAAAATCAACATCCACCGAGAGATATGTTCTCATTCCATTTTCCTTGGTAGCAGATAGAAGTTGTAAGGCTCCAAATCGCGCTCGACAAATCCCATCGCACGAAGCTTATTTCGAAACCACTCTGTTTGTACGCTCTCTACAAAGATTGTCATCGTGGGGTACTTCTCCCTCAACCTCGCTACCAGCTTCGTGAACGCCCCACCGCCAGGATTGCTTGCCCCAATGGTTGCTAGGTCAATTGTGCGCATTTGCTGACCATCAAAGAAGCGAATTGCAACCCGAACGTATAGAGTATCAAAACCAGGCTCTTCAACATAGGCATTGCGCACCCCGTGTTCCAGAACCTGAGTTATGAATTGGTCAAGATTCACTTGGACTCTTCCTTGTGAACTTGGCAGCATTCACCATACTTATCCGAAGTCCACTTACCAAGCGTAACATTGAAGCGTTCCAAGACATACTCTTCATTTGGAACCGGAATGGCAGATGAACTCCAACCAGCTTCTTGACGATTCATCAAGAATAGCTCACCAGCACTGTTCTTTCGAAGTACAGTGTCTACAAAGATCGTCAGTTTGTGATTTGATTTTGCTTCGCCATTCTCGAAGTTATAATCCTCACCAATCATTCTAGAGAGTTGTGCACAGACCGTCTCTGGATCCGCAGCTAGTTCGTCCCGTGCCCAGTTCATGGCATTATCCCGAATGAGACTGCGTGCCATGCGAATAACATCCTGTTGTGCGGGTGTTAGATTGTTCATTAGATATCACTGCCTCGTAGTTTTTGCCTTTGCACTGAACTTGGTGCGAGGCTATCAGATTGTCTAAAATGCGACTGATCGTCCTGACTGGTATGCCCGTCTGCCTGTATAACGACAGTACTGTGTCAGAATTCAATTTCAACGTTATCAAAACTACCGCTTCTTCAAATGTTACTTTATTAGGAACACCAGATGCTGGCAGCAGTGACCTTGAGTATTCAAATGGCTCGCCTTCGCGTTTGCACATGCTACCTAAAGCCCTCAGGTGAGGTGTTCGGATTGGCTTCGTATGATACAAAAGTGAATGCTAGTTGCATAGTTGCATCGATAATCATATTGCCCATCGCTTTCTCAAGTTTTTAGGAGTCTCATCGCGAATAACTTTCAATATCTTTTCTTCCGCGATAAACACCTCATCCTTGGTCAAGATGAAGGGTTTCCCATCCAAATATGCGGCTTCAAATTCGACGTAGCCAGGCTCACCAGGACCGTCAAAGCTCATCTGCTCGCCCTTGTAGAACACGCCCTGAGCCTCAACCTCCAGCTCGTCTACAACCTCTTCACAAGTCCATCGTTCCAGCCACTTCCACCTCGGTAGCAGCCGGCAGAACCAATTCAATGGCTCTATATGGTACCTGTAAACTTTGATTGTTACCATATCCATCAGACCTCTTCATCCCAGAACGGTTGCAACCCCTCTTTGCTGGTTAGTGATTCTCTGGAAGATCTTAGTAGCCCTTATGCCGCGTTACTCCACAATCGTACAAGTGCCGCACCTGCCCACCTTGAAAGATGGTTGCAATATGCTCGCCCATCTCGTCAGGTAGTATCGGTTCACCAGTGCAAAGAACTACAATGCGCCGCTCAACCTCCGGCTTGCTCGTATCCACCCGTGCCCAGATAAAATCACCGTGAGCACAAATGATCTCGGCACCCTCCGGCATCTTCACGTAGCTATCGTCCATACTGAACGGGTCAATGCGGTACTTGAAAATCGTCACCGTTGACTTGATTGGTACTATATTGTCTACGGCTGTATTGATCTGATCATCGCTCATGTTCTATAGCCCTACTTGTTCGATTGAGGCCGGCAGTTTCAACACCTTCACCGGCTCGCCTTCCCTGACAGCTATCACTCGGCTCTTCACCAAGCGATACACCCTTCCATCTTTTGAACTAACCCCTAGAAACGGGTTCATGTGCGTCACCCTGAAATCATTGCCAGGAATGTCAAGCGTCACGATCATTCCCAATCTGACTTTCTTCAATGCCGACAGGTTTCGAAGTCGCCTATCGTGATATTCGTATACCTTGTCGCGCCATTCTTTGTTCGCGACCGCCGCCATCTCCAAGAATCCCATCGGACACTTGTAGTAATGTGGCCCAGATAACTCAGCAATCTCCTTGTAACCCCAACAAAAATCTTTCGAGGCCAACAAGAACAAAAGGATGACCCTAGACCCATCCTTCTTTTCCCAAACCGACCAGAGTTCGTTGCCCTGAACCGAGTGCTTGAGGCATTCCATACTGCAAATGCTCTTCACACACTCTTCAATGATTTCCTGTTTGTCACAGGGTAGTGTTCTAAAATCCCAACCCATACATCTCCTACCAATGTATCGTGCCGCGGCAACCTGCCAACTTCAAAGCCTGGTCATCATCAAACCCGTCGATGCCATCATCAAAAGCACCGTCAATAAAGCAACAATCGTCAGCTAAGCGGTTGTTGCGGTCTTCGGGCTCAGATTCTACGTAGACTTCCCAAGCAGAATCTTCAACTCTCTCCTGTTCCCTCTTTGTAAGATGGCCATCCCAAGGAAGACCACTATCAACCAAGAATATCTTACCATCCAGCACCGCATGACCGCCTTCAGTTTGGTCAATGTTCAACCGATGCCCTGCCCGCGGCCGTCTTCGCTCACCTGTCACCGGAGTCACCTCAAAAGATGCCTTCAGCTCGATTTCCTCATCCTTGCGCCTGATTGTGAATTCATGTACTATCTGTGCCATGCTCTATCTCTCCCTCATTTGCTAGTCAGTTACCAAAACCTTCCAATCCAACTCGATGGGGACGGATGGTAGCGTAAATGCCTTGGGGTTGTCTTGAGTGTAAATCCAGAAAACAATTTTTGAGAGCCCATCATTATCAAGCTTGCCCGCAGAGTGCCTAATCATAAATGATATGGCATCACTCATTTTACCAAAGGATTGCCCGCATTCGCTTAAGCGCGCCGTCTATGTTTACGTATGACAACTTTCTTACCTTTCCGTATCTCTTGGGCTAGCGCCGTGGCTGCATCTTTGGAATCCGCTTCCACAACTACCCCGTTGACAGTGAATCGGTATGGCTTCTTCGCCGCCACAGGTTCGGGTCTGCGAGGAATCAGGAACAACCGGTAAGGGTTCTTTCTCCGGTCCTCGCAGTACACCATCATGTTGGTAACCCCACCGCCTATCGGGTCAGTGAGAAGTACGATGAGGTTCTGTATCAACCCCACCGTTTCCTGGCGGGACAAGTAAATGACCTTCTCATGCTTTTCCCGCGTTCGCTTCACCTTGACTTGAGTGGCCATTAGCAACCAAACTCATCTCTATCACTGCAGGAATCGCACTGGTACCCTCGCGCCACATCAATCGGCGTCAAGCGGTTGGCAACTCCACAGGTAGGACAGGGATACATCCTCGGATTGTCCACTGTGGCTGCCCGAAGAGCCGATGTTCCACCGGGGTCAGCAAACCCAACCCAGTCAATTAGCTCCTCATCATCGTCGAAGTCTTCATCTTCTTCCAAGTGGCAATCGCAATCTTCATCGCCTATGCACATGATATTTCTCCTATGGATCCCAGGATTCTGGAGTCAGACATTCCTGGAGTATGGATTGTGGGTCCTTGGTTGGCCGCGTGCCTTGAAGTAACCTATCAACTTCCTCAAGATAGCGAATCTTGGCACGCTGCTCTTCAGTCTCAATCTTCAACCGAACGCATTTCATACGTTCATCAATGCTGTAACCAGTGGTAGGTCTGGTATCTTGCCGTAGTGTTTCCTGGACCTCAAGTCTCAGTTTCACCACAGACATGCGATCATCCAGAGTGTATGGCTTGGTAGGAGAATTCTGGATGTCAGGCTCAAAATCGAAATCTGATTCATCGACTTCATCGCCTACACACATAGTACCTACTCCTCTGCTTGCCGGGCAACTTCTTCACAGGTGTCGTATTCACGCCCAGTGCAATGCCCGATGATTTCCGCCAGGCAGACAGCATCCGAAATGCTTGCCCGCATCTTTTCCATGACGTATTGCCAAGCTAGAAAGCCACCATTATCAGTCACCACCATCGCCTTCAGGTCATGGGAGTTGATCCAGGTTACCAACCAACCTCCCTGCTCCCCAACCTCATCCGAACCCTTGATGTCCGTGAAGATGAGGTTGTACAGAGTGCCGTTCTGTGGGCTGTACGATACAAACATAACCTCTCTATCTTCTTTGCGGAATTCTGTTATTCCGGCGTCAATGGTAGGAAGTGTTCGTATGTCTAAATTCATAATTACCTCTCAGCTACCCTTGATCCTTCAGGTCATGGGAGTTGATCCAGGTAACCAACCATCCGCCCTGCTCACCAACCTGCGTTACGACCACATTCATCTCGCCAGCAAGCTCTGTCCAGAATTCTTGCGCCTTCTGGTCACCGGTTGTTGACTGAAATGCCGTGAACGCATTGCTGAGATATGAACTCAGGTCCAATGAACTCAGGTCCAATGCAACCGGCGAAATCGTCCTTGCAATCTGTAGCGCATGAATCAGAGCCAGAACTTCGCCGCTCGTGATGTTATTGAACGCCACCGAATGTAGCGCATGAATCAGAGCCAGAACTTCGCCGCTCGTGATGTTATTGAACGCCACCGAATGTAGGTTAGCGTTGTCCTTGTTCGTCATAAAGCCGCACTTGACGATTGGCTTCGATGTCTTCGTCCGTGTCTTCCGAGCTACCATTTTTTACTTCCGTTCTGAGTGCCCATTTGGCTTCAGGTTGTGGTTTCTCGCCGCGTGTCTCAGCGGCAATCTTCGCGTGTACGTCAAGGAGCGCAGCAACTACTAAGTTCATGGTGTGTACTCCACATCTCGCCAGGTCATTTGAACCGCCATTGAATGAGGCCATGCGTCAAGTCGTACGGCGAAATCCCAACCTTCACCTTGTCCCCAGGCAGCACTCGAATGTGCCGCTGTTTCATCTGCCCGCAGAGCCGTGCCTGTATGACGGCCCCTCCCTTATCGGGCTGGATATCATACAATCCACCGCCGCAAGCCTTCGCAATCGTTCCCTCAATCTCTACCAAGTCACCCTTAGGCATCTCGCTTACCTTCTTTCCAAGTCCCGAACGTCACCTGTCAATGAACTCAAGTTGCTTTCAAGGCCCGACACATCGTTCTGTAGCCTACGCACATCCTCCCTGAGGTCGTGCTCAGCATCCGAGGCCTTGCCGTCCAGCTGCTCAACCTTCTCCGATAGCTGTTCGCAGTAGTCAGCCAACTCAACTAGCGCGTTGGCTATCGGATCATCGCTGGACTTCGTTTCGCGTATACTGAGAACCTGCAAGCATACTCGAAGTTAAAGCACTCTGTCCACCAGGCTACGGTAAGTTATGCCAGTCCCCAACGTTGTTCTTCCCACATGATGAGAAACTGTAACTGAACCAGACAACGTTCGGATTGACACAGCAACCGGTGTACTCAAGATCGGTTCGGTCGCAGGGCTTGTCACTGATTATGACATCGAAGTAGTCAGAGGTAAGTTGGACTGGTGGGGTTGCGGTTCCATCGCTCTCCCAGCACATTCCTTGTCCATTATAGGAGATCACGGCTGTAGCCCCATTTTTCAAGTGGCATGCAGTTATCCCAGTTTCTGTGACACCAGACTCAGGATCTTCTGAGGTATTAGAACCTCCACCACAAGCCACGAGAAGAACTGCGAACATTGATAGAATTGTTGTTTTCATGATTATCGAGTATTCCTCACTTGGAAGTTCATTTCCTCTTTGCCTTACGCAGGTCCAGCACCTTCTGAATACGCTTGAATCGTTGGTGACCCAAGTCTTTCAGCTCTTGGAGTGGACGGATAACGAGCGGGCGGTCTAGGTACTCCTGGAGGCTCGTAGGAGCGTTCTCGTCGAAGATGAGGACGTGAGGGTTCAGGTCAAGCAAGGGCTTCATCAAGGGGCGGCTATGGGTCACCACGAAGGCTGCTACTAGGTTGGGGTTCACCTTGGTGGACAATCCCTTGGCGATCTCGACGCCCATCGAAGCTGACCAACTCTCAGACAGACCGAAGTCAGGTTCGTCCCAGAAGATTACGTGAAGGTTTTCACGTTCTTTAGTAGTCTTGATAGCCCCGAGGACGGTCTCCGTCGAGTTCTGGCCGGTACTTTGGTACTCCTCAGAGCCGTAGACAAAGCACAAGCCTGGGTTGTAGGCAACGTTACGCCGACCTTCCATTGATAGGTGGATGCATTCGAGGTGATTCAAACCGCAGAGGCCTTGGATAATGCGTCGAAAGAAGCTCTTACCTGAAGCATTATCACCAACGGCAAGAACCAGAGGGCCCTTGCCAGGCAAGCAAGTCACTGGAATTGCAACCGCACCCTCTATGGGTTGGAAGTACTCCCGAGACAGGGCCTCTTTGATGAGGCCCTTGGTGGTCATCTTCTTGGTCACGAACCTTCACTGATGTGGAATAGACAGTCTCCAAGAGCCTTAATGGCAGTCCTAAGGTCCTCTCTGGCTTTGGGTTTCAAAATACGCTCCCACGGGAACACGCAACCGAATGCCTGCATCCAACCAACCTGACACTTCCATTCCGTAATGAACTCTTTGATGAACTTCATGATCGTCCTCCGTACTTCAGATAGTGGGCCGGTTGCGTACCGGTTGTGACATTTGCTATGGCCTTATCAATCAGTGGCCTATTTGCCCTGACGAATTTACGCTTTGACGTTCGGCTGGATCTCCACATACTATAGAGGCCCTCATCGTTGTCAACCCAATTTTCACGTTCTGCATCATTCATATCTAATTCCTCGTTTTACCAAAGAAAAGCTAGAAGTACCAGACAGATAAACCCATTCTATCCGTCCGGCAAATAATCCACTGCTATTCACTGAGATCGTAAACTTCCAGTGAGTTCCAGGCCTAACAATCGGCCTGTATAATGTGGTCGAGAGTTAACTTTCCTGACTAGAATATATCTCCAGCGATTCCCAACTAGGCAGTTCGAACTGGATGCCGCGCATGACCTCATCGTGCCGATATCTCATCTCATGGTCGAAGCAGGGCCGGCAAAGGATCAGGTTACCTCCGCCCACTGGCAACTTCCGAAGCTCGCCATGCTCTTCGGTGCAGCATCCGCCATCGCAACCTTGGCATTGGACTGGCGGGTTCAACAACTCCAGCATTGCCTCCAAGTAGAACTTGACGGCGAACGAACCATTATAGTCTTCCAGGGCGTTCTTCAACCGATCCGCCTTGTCTGGTTTGCTGTCCCTCAAGATGTGTAGTAAATGTTCTTTGCTCATAACTTCCCTTTCAACTATTGCAACCTGTAGACGGGGATGCCTTCCTGAATCCCTCGGTAGTAATAAGCTACCCGAATGCGAGTGTCCTTCACCACGGATTCCCTTTGTAGTACTCAATCACATCTTCAATCGTCACATCATCTTCGCAATTCTCGAACTGACGAATCGGCTTTGACCGCTTCTTGTCATCAATCGAACTGCAATGGTGATACTCAACGTCATCACACTCGGACTCACCAACCCGAATCCTGTCCTCAAGCTCCTCGCGTTCGGCCTCGCTCAATTCGCGAGAGGTTGTGAACTCCGTTCCGGCAAGATGAAGTTCGTACGATGGCGTCAGTTCGCAACAGTTAGTAAACGAGTTGTGATCGAATACAAACGTTACGATGACCTTGGCGTCCGAGCCAATCATTGCAAGGAACTGCTTATTCCATTGCTTCGTTTGATCTATCTTGACCCAGTGGTAATCTTTCTTGATTACCGGTTTCTCTGCGTCGGTCATTTCGTTACCTTCGCACAGGCAGCCATGCATTCATTGTTGGTTTGGAAGCACATTGTCTTATCAGTTACGGCCGAAATATCCACACAAGCCTTCAAAGCCTTGTTGCAGCTGTCATGACAAACAACAATGTCCGCCACCTTTGGTTTATCAACTCCACAACCAACCATTGTTACCAAAAAAGCTAGATTTAGTATGCTAGCCAGTAGGTTCTTCTTTGTCATCACCAGGTTGTTCTCCTTGTAGGTAGTCGCCCAGTGCAGTTACGATGGCTCGGAGAGCAACACGCTTTCGCTTACCCAACTGCCCTCCGTGATTGCATTGCACTTCCGTCACCATGTTGTTTGCCCACCGAACCGCATGGTCAACTATCTCTATTCGTGTTTCGCGTTCCATTACTTGCACCTCGTTGTTCACCCGCAGCCAGTTGTCAATCCATCCCAGTTGTCAGCAAGCTCCGGAAGCTTCCAAAGTTCTGTCGCCAGCTCAGTAGACTTGTCCGCCGGTATCTTGCTCGCCGTGACCACCCGTCGAATGAAGTCGTTCCGAGCAACCAAGCTTCTATTTGAATCTGACATGATACGTAACCTTTCTATCAATTACCAACGTCCCTCTAAATATGCGATTGCCACTCTGACAATCTTGCGCAGCTCTTCAACGAGCGACCTCAATCCAGCAATCTCCACCTTGAGCAGAACATTCTCTTCTCTCAGCAACCTCAACTCATCCATCTTGCCCCCTTAGCGAAAGACCGGGGAGCCAACACCATGAAAAACTCCCCGGCCTTCCAAGTCCTATTCTCCTGCTCCCAACAACGCACCACACTTCGGACAGTATGCTTTGCCGTCCAGGACACACACCACTCCAGGCCGCCAGCCACCAGGTACCAAAGCGCCAACTTCCAGCACCTCGCCCTCGTGCTCGTCAATCTCCTTCTGCAAATCAACGCACGGCTCGTCTTCCAAGTTCACGTACTTGCTACCGCAACACCCGTCAGGGTAGAAGTTGCAGCTGTCATCCGTGTACCAATTAGCATTGCAGTCATCAAAGTTGATTGTCTCAACATGGATATCAGGCAACGCCAACTGACTCTCTTGGAATTCCTTGCGCTTCAAAGCTGCCGGATGATGATCCTTGCCTGTGCAGAAGATGTGACCCTTCGCATTGTCAAAGATTTCTGTCTCATCACCACAACCGTCAGCCCTGAATACCCGAGGCTTCGTGTAACCTCCGCGAACGTCAGCTCCACCGTGAATCTGCAGAACGATGTACGCCTCGTTGTTCCAAGTGAAGTATGTATACAACAACACCTGACTCAACATGTCTTCGCCGTTGTACGTGTTGACCGTCATCGGCTCGCCTTCGTTGTAGATTCCTTTTGATCTACACAACGTTGCCTTGCGCTCTCGGTACTTGGCGTTAGCATCCCGCGCCGCTTCTAGCTTGACTCGGTACGCTGCCATCTCCTTAGCGTACTGCGCCTTGGCATACTTCCGAGCCTTGCGAGTCTTGCCAAGCTTCGGCTCTTTCGGTTCTCGTGGAAACTTTGGCTCCGGAGGGCATGCACTAACAAGACTGTAGTCTTCCGTTGCAATATTCTCAGCTACCCAAGCCGGAAACTCTGCCGCCAACTCTTCCCAACACTTTTCCTCATCACGAACATTCATCCCGAGAATGATTTCAGGCTTCCTCGCGCCATTCTTCGTGAGGTAGATTCCGTGGAAGATGCCGTCGAGTTCCGTTGCCAACTCAAGACGATTCACCAACCAGTGATACACGTTGTGAGTCATCGAGATATCAAGCTTGCCATTGTATATCTCAAACTTCACCTCCGTGCTCTTCTCGGATTCAAAGTCTCGACCTTGGTTGCGCTGGAAATGTCGGCCGTAAGCACCACCCGAATCGAGCATGTGCGTTCCGCAATCCTCAGTCAACATCTCTGCAATGATTTCTTTGATGTTTGCCATGGTGTTATCCAACCTTTCGAAATTGTTATGCTCGCCTTTGCGAGTCTCTTAACCGCCAAAAGGGGCTGCCCTTTCGAGCAACCCCCATCAGCTTTACTTCTCTTCTCACTCAGGAACCGTGCCGTGCATGATAGCTTCGGCAATCTGCTGCTCCGTCCATTGGTCTGGGTAGTAATCCCATTCACACGCCTTGTGAGCCGCTGCAATTATCAACAACTCACCAACCGTGAACCGACCGTTGAACGTCTCGTTGCACTTTTCACAGCGTAGACGTTAGGCCACCTTCGGTCAAGTAGAACTGCTGATGCCCATGCTGTTGGCACCACTCCTGTACCCGTTTCATATGACCTGTACTCCTTCGCAGGGAACTTGATCCGTTATGAGCTTTTCCAATCCGTCTCGTATCACGAACCGACGAGCACGAAGATAATTCAAACACTCTTCATCACTGATGCTCGAATAGTAATCAGCTTCAAGGTCCGTATACAGCTGCTTGCAAAGCTCCAACCGTAGTTCCTCAATCTTCTCGCCAATCTCGATGTGACATGACCACTCAACCCCAGTGTCCATATCAACTTCGTTTGGAATCCCAAGACAAAACTTCTTTCTTTGGTAAAAACAAGGGCTCCCGAAAGAGCCCCCGTCTTCATACGCTCCAGATAACCCAGCTCGCTAACACGCTGATCTCTACCACCGCTATCACAAATACACCTCGGAACGATAACCGCCCATCCCTGTCAAAGAACCAATCACCCACCGTCTTTGCTCTCAGCATCGTCATCCTTCAAAATCAACGTCAATGACACCAACATTGTTCCCATTGCAATCGCGAAGATTATGTTTAGCCGCTTCGTCACCCTCTACTAACTCAGCGAATATTGCGCCAGCTGCTCTGAGAATGCGCTGAACCTCGCCTACCATGTTGTCTTCAAATGCCGAATTGTCACATTGAATCCCAATTATTACCTTCATTGATCCTCCTATGCTGCAACTTCTTCCTCAGCAGCCTTGTCTATCACGTAGTCAAATGCCTTCCGCGCTTCCCGGCTTCCAAAAATCAACATCTCAGGAGTCAATTTCCTTTCCCATAATTTGATATACGCCGCCGAGTTCTCGATTGTCTTCGTTGCAATCCCTGCCTTCCCACAGAGCATCGCAGCTCCAAACTCAGCTACCAATTCCTCTTGCGAGTACGCATGGCTTGCAAAACTCACATGCTGTGCCCCGTGGAATGAACCAGCTCGTGAAATACCGTGCTGTCCACATCTCGGGTGGTGATATTCTGCCTTGTGCCATGTTACTACATCATCCTTTCTTTCCAATATCCTGAATTCTTGGAATGTCACCTAAGAACACATCCGGTATGTTATCAAGAGCCTCTTTTGGAAGAAGCGCTCTAAGCTCGTCCGCTGCCAGATTCGCTAAGTACACTCTGGTTTCTACAAGTGCTCGATGAGATCCTCCAGGAACCTCAGCTAGATACATCTGACCATACCGATATTCTTTTGGCAAGTGATTTGCAATATAGCCCTCAAATTCCCGTCGTCTCCGAATGCCCTTTCCACCATAAGGCCCGTACTGTGCCAGTTCTGAGACTCGCCCTCGTGCCAGCGCCTTGGTATTAATACTGGCCCGTAACTCAAGTATCTCATCAAGTTTTTTCTTCATGTCTAAGAAAGCGACCTGATACACAGCGCTATCTTCCATCTCACCAATCGCTGCCCGATACCCACTATCTACCGAATTATCCTCGAATACCTCGGCATAACAACCTCTGCTGCCATGCCGTACTATCCGAGATAACCTACTGTCCGCTACCCCCTCCCAGAGAATATCCTCCGGCTTGGGATTAGTCATTCTCGCCGAGTCCATAGTCTTCGTTCCCTTCCCGCCACTCCAACCAATCGCCGTACGTTCCAACATAGAACTTGTCAGCTAGGCAATCATAGATGATTGTCGATGCGTACGTGTCACCCATGTTCACGTAATGAGCAACCGTCGTCATCTCCTTCGACGAGTTCTTGAAGCCGACAATCTCTTCGACTCCGTGACCGTGCATGGTCTTGTCTGCAAGCTCCATCGCTGCACGTACCGGACGCATCGAGATTGCACTCGTTGTGGCCCGGAAGGTTTGGTCAAGTGCCTTCAAACTCTTGACATCCCAATCACCGTCATGCGCCATGTAATCCTCGAAAAAGGACTTCATGTTCTTGACGTTCGCAAGTAACATTCCATGTCTTGACATATCAAACTCCGTTCAGAAGGTAGTTCTCTAAAGACTCAGGGCTATGGAGCTGCTCCAATACCCGAATGATTCTCAGAGCTACCTCGTTGAAAGTTTTCCAATTCGATTCAATCTCGTGAGCCAACCACAAATTATCTTCTGCGTTAGCTATGTCTTTGACCTTCACCGCTTCAATCGCCCTGTCAATGCAACCTAACCAAGCCGCACCATCGTTGGAAGCATCCTCGCCAAGCTGACGCCACTGAGCTGCACCCAATGTACGGGTCATGCTCATCATCGAGTCCAGTGCTTCTGCCGGAGTCTCGTGCGTTATCATGCTACCCTCACGATGCGGTAGATGTGTCGCTTTGACTTTCGCGAGCGTGCCGTAGCTTGGGGCTTGCTACCACCACCCATGTTGTATTCGGCTCGGGTTGATTCGCCAACTTCCAAATCCTTCGGCAATTTCTCACCTGCTTGGATTGCACCGTATTGCGAGATGTAACAATTATCAAGGGGTACCGAACCCCCTAATACATTCTCGTCCTTGCCGTCGAGAATGTTGAACAACTTGCTTTCATCAGTCTTCGTCTTCATCTTCGTCATCCTCTTCTTCAGGTACGCTCGAAAACGCACAATTTTCCAACGCCGTCTTGAGCTTGTGATACTCAGCATGCGTTGCGTTCTTCACCACTTCAGATAACGCCCGGAGCGTAACACGATGGTCCTTGAAAAGATGATCCCAATCACCATCCCATGTTCCTACACCCGCACCCTCATGCTCTTGGTAGTACAGGTATCCAGCACCACCGCTGAGAATTGACATCTCCCGCACAATCGACCCGGTAACCAACCCGTCTGCGTCCGGCTCGAATCCGTCAAGATCAAGCAACCCGAGATTGGCACTCACCCAGGTTTCTAGTGTGCGCCATATCGCCGTCTCGAATTCCTCTGCAGCGGTCTTTATCTCATCGTTCACTGTGGCAACTACGTTCGGGTCGCATTCCAAACTCTCAACTTCGCAGTCGAGAAATTGTTGCAGAGTGTCCAGATCGAGACTCACGTTGTATGAATCTCCAGCAATCTTGGCTCCAGGATATTTGGCAGCAACCTGTGCTCGTGCATCGCCAATGTCCTTCGCTCGGATCATGTAGTCAATACCACCGTCCTCCGAAGAGACCCAGAACAACGGCTGCGTACCAGACCCACCACCGAAGTATGTCCCGTTCTCATCGTAGTCACCTTCCAATTGCTTGCGGACTACCGTTAGCGTTTCGCCTTTACCTAGCTCGCCTTGAATCGTGGAGCGGCCCAACGCAGCTCCTCCCGAGAGGTCTCCGCATCCCTTGGGGTCGTTGTCTTTATAGTCTGCCATGGTTACCTAACTTTCCGCAAATGCTGTGGTCGTTCAATTCCTAGAACATCTCCAATTTGAAGGAGTTGAGCACCCATCATAAGTTTCAACAAAGCTGATTGAACTTGAGGCATGTACACTAACTCGCTAATCTGCTCCATGGTGTAGAGAACTAATGGGTTCTCTAACTTGGCCGAACCTATCTGCCTTGGTATGCAGGACCCCATGACATAGAATCGCTTGCTAAGAGCCGTGACATACTTCTGACCTATCTTCGTGATAGTAGTCAGAACTGCCTCTCCGTTGCCCTTGGAATCGATGATCACTACGATCTTGCCAACCTTCCAGAACTTATCGTCTAAATGCCAGCGGTTCATACTCTTCTTTCCGGCCGGGTGATAGGCCTGGGTTTTGGGTAAAAAGAGACCTGGGTCTCCGGCTCCATCTAAAACGTCCGGCCGACCCAGGAAAATACGGCCCATCAATTGTCTAGCGGGCCATCTGAAAAATTGCCGGTTTTGATTCAGCAGCTCTCGCCGCTTCTGCCGCTTCTCAGCGGCGCAGTCAGCTATGCTACCTTTGCAGACCGGCACCAAGCTAACCCAAGGGGGATTGGGCTCGCTCAACTGCATACGCAGGGGAAACTACGTTTCCACACTGCATTGCCTCGGTAGGTGGTGAACCGATGGCAAGTCTCATGCACAATACTAAACCTTCCACTATCTGTCAAGGCTGTTGAATTAGGTCGGCTATTCCGTTGGGTTTCGGAACTGGGGAAAGAGACCGGCCTGAGTACCTCGAAGACAGGCTAATCATTTGCAAGGTGACTTCGAAACGGGTTGGTTGGTCCGTGGCGTTTAAATCAAGAATAGATATTTCGTGGTGCCTAGATCATACCGAGTCAGCTTCACTAAGCTGGGGTCATATTCAAAACCAGCTTCCAATAACCGAGCCTTCAATTGTTCCCAGGAGTCAAACCCGCTCGGGCATGGCTCGCCCTCAAATCGATCAAGTACCCAACCCGCCTCACTATCTTGATTCGGTACGTGTACTTCCACGTGAGCAATATATAATGTACTAGATACCTTCGTTACATTCATCGTCCTTCTCCTTCCAGCCGTTTCTGGATTCTGTTCAACTCACTAACAATCTGCTCCACTATAACCGAACGCTCCCGCATCGATGCCTCAAGAGCCGCTCGGCATTCCTGAACCTTATTATCAGCAGCCTTGTACAAATCAAACTGTGTTTTGATATTTTTTGACATTTCAGTTTCCTTGTTCTGTAAGTAACGACCCAAAAGCGGTTTCGGCTATATCCAGCTCGGCTTCTTCGGAACTGCCGGCTTGATGACCAGGTTGGCTCCACTCGCTACCGCATTGATAGCAATTAGAATTCCCAACCCAAGATATCCAAGCCACTCAATCTTGCTCAAGATCATTGCCCCTTCAATTAGAACAACGAATCCTAGAGCTTTGACAGAACTTCTGAATGCTGCCTTGGTCCAGAAGAACACACTGTTTGCTGAAAAAATCAGACCGCCGGCTACCAATGCCGTGTAGAATGACCAGAACTCCTTGACTTCATGGTGTGCTATCATGAACGTTGTCAGCGGTATTGATGCCCCTAACACGATGCCCACTAGCGAACCAATCGCCGAGACCGAGAATGCTATCCGTATCTGGTCAATCACGGAACTTGCATCCTTGATTGATAACAACTGCACACGCTTGCTCTTGGGTGCGGCTGCTTTCGGTGCAGCTTTGGCCGTTGGCTTTTTAACAACCGAAGGTTGTCGGTCGCTACGTTGCTGCGCCGGCCGAGCCTTGGTGTTCTTCTTGACTTCCCGCTTCTTGGCTTCCTGAACTAACTCCGGATGAATTCTCGGAGCTGGTATGGAAATATTATTTGCCGTTGATGTCTTTGCCATTGTTACTCCAGTCCCTCCAGTGCGGCTATTGCTTTTGCCGCATTGCTATTGCTGCCTAATACTAAGTATTCTAGCTTGGCAGTATGTTGGAGCTGTTTAAGAGCCTCGGATTTCCACCCGAGAGACCCATCCAGTACTAACTTTTCTGCTGCTGTATAAGCATCGTTCGAGCTGTTGGCTGCCAAGGCCCCATCATGATGCTTTGATAGTTTGAAAGCACTCCTAGCTTCGGCCCTGGCAATTCTAATAATACGAACTACACTTGGCTTGTCCATCAGTTACCTTCGTGTGTTGTAGGAACTCAGTACCTCGCCTCGATGACACTCAACACAATTGTGAATGATTCGAGTTATCGGGTAGCTCGCCTTGCGACGATCAACCTTCAAGGTCCTCTTTATATACAACGCCAACGATATCCGGCGCTGCACTGCATCTACTTCCCATTCATTCCAAGTAAGTAATGAATCTTCACCAAGCAGCTTCTCAATCTCCGGCCCTGGTTGGATCTGCTTTAAGTGAACTAACTCTAAGTAAGTAATCGCTCGGGCCAATTGCACATCACTGCACCAAACTGCCAACTCTTGCGCCGTAGCATGTTCGGTGGTGGGTAGATCAACAGACATTGGTCTGCCTCTTTCTCAATTCAGGTTTACACTCTCCAAACTTTAAGAGCAACAATCACACTCCGTCATCTCACACTCCACACCTACCATGTTGCCCGTTCTGTAGTGATGGCCATTCACCCAGAACGATCCATCACCTTGTAAGAAGTCCCTCGAAAACGAATGTTCTGTCATCGGTTGCCCATGCTCGTTCAACTCGTGATACACAATCTTGTTCGATTGATGTGCCTCCCGAGATACAAGAACCATCGTTACTACCTTGTTGTCAACTTGGACTTTCATTTGATCCTCGACCACTCCCCATTCACCCACAAGTATTCCTCGGGATAAAGAGTATGTTCCGCACATAAGTTACCATTCACATCCAAGAAGAACTTGAGAGAATGATCATTCTTGTAGCACTCAGGCAACGCCTCGTAGGCAAACTCGTCATGCTCAAGCAAACACAATGGGTCAGTTCCTAATTCTTTCATTTTGCCCTACATTCACACGAACTCCCGTCCGTGCGTCCTCCATTGCCATCGCAACAGATGTTGAATACCACTCCCCCGTAACAACCATCAGGTCTCCGCCCCTCAGCTATGCAGCGATGGCAGATCCCTTCACACCGCTTTCGCCCCTCAGCACAACCATCCTTGGGTAGCGCCGAGTAAAGTATTGATGATTCTTCGGCCGCCCCAACGGAGAAAGCCATGAAAAGAATCGCAAATATCAAATTCATAACTTCCTCCTTTGGTAACAACCACCTACTCCACTTCCTTCAACAACGCCTCCTGAAAAAGACTGTGAAGGTATTCCTTGATGTCGTTCCGGTTGCGCCCCGTGATCCGTATGTTCACACCAAACATAAGCGATGCCGTCACCACCACCGTATGCTCAGTCCAACCATCATACACTCCGCCTTCGTTCATATGATGATAACTAGTCTCAAACACTAGCCTCTCACCATTGCTCTTCTCAAGATTCAAACTCGTCCCATTGTCCACACCTGAACCGCTGGGCATGTGTTCATGTACGAGTTCGCCGAGGCTCTGGGCATGTTTGAGTTTCCACTCTTCATGCCCAGGTGAATTGCAACAGTTCTCATATGCCCGCACCGTGCGAGCAATCTCTACATAAAGACGTTCCATGCTTCTCCCTGTTCTCCGCCTGCTTCCGCTTGATAAGAGCATCAAACTCATTGCAAGCAGCATTGTATAAGTTCACAATTGCTACCTCAGCATCAGTGAACTCAGTTGCTTCCCTATCGAAGATTGCGTCCTTCTCAGCTTGGGTCAGCTCCCTACAGGTTTCCTTTTCTCAACCGTACTCAGTGGCGCGTTTCCTATCCACAAGAAAGTAGTAAGGATACTTCTCCCCACCATCTAACTTGAACTTCACTTCACCCTGCCTTGCGAAGTGCCGGCAGATTGTCTTCACCCCGGATGACCTCGTACAAGCTCATGTACGAGTCAGCTTCGTGAGTTGCCAACTCTTCCCATGCAACCGCTACCGAACTATCAACCGTACCGTTCGGATTCAGGCTATCTACCCAGATGCCCTCCTCAGAGATGATCATCCGGCGATTGCCAACCGTGATAGTTTGCTCTTGAATCTTCGTGTTGCCGTTTGCCATTGTTACCTTTTCCTTAGAGAGGCGATGTTGCCTTCTCTTAAATGCCGAAAGCCCGCTCCCTTTCGAGAACGAGCCTTGGCAATCACTTGTTACTTGTCTACTACCGTGTTCAGCTCTGCCCGATGAACCAACCGAGCCGCTTCCCGTTCATCTACTTGAGCCTGCACATTGTCAGCAAGAGATAGCAACTCCCCACGAACCTTGATGAGCGCTTGAAGCCGTGCCGTATGCTCTGCACTCGCAGCCTCGAAGTTTGCCGTGGGTTGCATGTCGAAGTAGTCCCGAGCATGTGGCCCGCAACCACCTTCTAGAAAGTCGATTGCTTCGCGAAGCGCTTCGGACGCATCGAGAAACTCTTCAATCAACTTGGCAGGGTCAGAACCGTTGTTGTGAATCGTTGGAAATTGCATGAATCTATACCTCCTGACAGACCATGTAGTCAGTTGATTGTCAATCATTAGATACTCTCCAGCATCCAGACTGCCGCTATTTCGAACTCGGTAGGCAGTCGCGGCGGATCACGACGAAATGAAGTTCCTTTCCGGGGCCAGATGGTTACAGCCCTGCTCCATATGTGATCTCACCAATTATCACGTGCACAATTGGAACTACTCGCTTCACTGGCACTGCTTGGCGGACCGTTGGCGTGCGAGAATGATGACTCACCGTTTGATAATTCATCGCTTCGCGTGTTGAAAACTGACCGAATGTTGGCTCATCAGAACTCTGCGCCGAGACGCTAGCACTATCAACACGTTTGGCTGTGCGGACCGGATGCGCCATGCCCTTGCTATTAGGTACACTGCCCAGGAAGCTTGCAATCGGTGCATCATACTCGGCGCTTAGCTTGCTATCCTCGGTCAGTCTCAACACTGGACTAGGCGTTGCGATGGTAACTGCTCCCGCAAACACGCCAATTCCAACCGCCATACTCAAAATCGCAATGTACTTGTTCATGATCCTAAACCTTTCACGAATTGTTGTTAGGGCTCCCGTGCCCTTCTTAAATGCCCATAGCTCGCTGCAACTGAATGCAACGAGCCGGGCTTGAGCTATCCTGGTTTGCTAGTAGTGTGCGAGTGCTAATGTGCACATATCCGAAGCACTGCCCCAATGACGCACATCCAGAATACGAACTTCATCAGCTTACTAAACCCGCTTTCACTAGGCTCAGACTCCAAGTCGATGATGAACTTGGCCATTAGGCGGCCTTGACCTTGTTCTCCTGAAGCTCCACACCCGTTGCAACACTCGCCGCGAACTGCAAAGATTCCATCTCCAGATTCGCCAACTCCTCGGCTTCGGTAGCCTTCGCCGCTTCAATTTGATCGTGAATGCGTGAATGTACCCCAGCAAACCACTCCACAATATTCCCGAGCTTTCTCGTTCGATCATCGCGGCACACCACATCAATTCTCCCAAGATTGCGACGATTCTGCTTAGTGCAGAGTTCGCGGTTCTTTTTCAACGTCCACAAACAGTTCCCTGCTTGTTTAGCTGCCTTCTCATGTTCGCCGCGTTCTGCCATCTCAACAGCAACGCGAAGCCCTCCCGCCACTGCCGTTGCAACAGTCAGGTCGCTGCCCTTGTAGCCAGATTGTTCCGCCCATTGCAGCAGTAGAGCAGCTTGCTCAAGATCCTCTGTCCCAACCTTTCGCCCCTTGAGGTCGATGATTGCTGACTGCGTGAGAACCGGACGATTGTGCTTTGACATGATGTTGTTATCTCCAATGTTTGCGGTATGTTATCAAAGAAGGTAGAAGTTTTATTATTTCGGCTTCATCCTTCTCTTAAATGCCAAATGCCTGCTTCCTTGTTACGGGAAGCAGGCATGCCCAAAGCCCCAAACTCTCAGTTCAGGGCTCTAGGTTTCAATCTTTGACTCTCAAGTCTCCATTTACGTCTCGAATCAGAACAACTGATGATGTACGCTTCGGTGGTGGCAAGCTGACATTTATACGTGCCACGGACAATCTAAGCTCATCGGTTTTTTCCAGTAGTTCCGCAGCCTTTCTCAATCGTTCACTGGCACGCTCACAATGCTCACAGGCTGAATCTGGTGCCTTGTTTGACATGAGCACCTCCCTCTTGGTGTTAATGTTTCTTACGCTAAGCCCTTTAAGGATTGGGGTCTGCTAACCAGGTACCCTGGAATTTTCCAAAGAATTCAATTACTTGTCCTTTTTCGTCGAGAGAATTGAACTAACTCAAGGTAAAGTGGCCTTGGTGGTCTTCGTAGGCGTCGAGCCTACCGTTGGTACGCGAGGCCCGATTTGTGGCTTCTGATGCTCCGTTTGGTTCCCCAACCTTTGCGTGCGCGGCAACATAATCTTCATCTCGATGCCACTGTCCCTTCAGTCCCCAGCGAGACTGTTCACGCAGAGTCAACTTATGCCATCCCTGATCACGAGCCCTCTGATAGAGCTGTCGCGAAGCGAATCGGTTGGCCTCGCTCAAGGTAAGGCCAACAGCCTCCGCCCCAAAGTCACGCGCCAAGTCCTCAACGTCGCACCACGGGAGAAAGCGATAGTATCTGGTCCAGTGCCACGTCAAGATATCCGCGGCACGAACCGGATCGGTGAGTCGGTGCGAGTAGCGAGCAAAGGACTGCTGCCAGAGCACCTCTTTCCCAGCAAATCTGTCACGCACGGTGACCGTGCAAGGAACCGTGTCATCGGCCGATACGTCAATAGTGACAGGCCTCAAATCGCGCGCCTGTTCCTCCGGGAGCAAACGGAATAGCAGACGAATACGTTGAGCGCCGTCAAACTTGCCAGTCTTGTTCGAAACTTCCAAAACCTGGACCCATCGGCCCCGACCAACGAAGAAGTCATCAATTACCACGACGTCAATGTCACCTGTAGACACACCGAGTAGCCCGGACACGACGCCGCGCATCGTACGTGACAACCACACCACATTCTCTGTGACCTCAAGGCTGAATTGGAAGGACGAGATCTCGATAGTACCGCGAACGATTGATTCAATTGGCTTTTTCATGTTTCGAACCCGAGATCAAATTCTCGGGTCTCCTAGTGATTTAGATTTTTGCAACTGCACAGCCACACTCACCTTGGCCAGGATTGCTAACGCCTGCGCCATGTTCGCTCCCAACTCAGGCATCTCCGCCCGAATCGTTTCCGCTGTTGTTTGCTGCGGGACCATGTTACTTCGAGTTCCCGGCAATCAGCGTCAGCACGAATGCCGCAACCATTGACCAGAACAGAACCGGGCCAGTGATGTGTGCGTCGCCTGCGTTCCAAGCATACACGCATAAGGCATAGCGGACGATGACTGCAGCTACCAGACCGGCAACTACCAGTCCGATGCCCTTGCCCAAACCGCCGAAGATCATCGCTAACAACTTGAACGGGAATAGAATGATTGACATGGTGTGTCCTTCCTATATTGCTGAACTATGCGGAGATTGTGTGTTTGCCTACATGCGCCTACTGTAGTGGATAGGGGGTATTAGGCTTGGGGTGGTGGACCTAGGTACCTGGGATATTCTGGGCAAAAACGAAAACTTTTCCTTTCGACCCCCGGGGGTACTCATCCCACCAACCGAATATCCTATCTTCGGCCCACCGGAACTATTTACAATTCCTGAATAGGTAGCCTGATGAGGATATTCATATTTTGTTCCCGAGGTGTGATGTTACATACTTCTTAAATGCCAAAAGCCCGGAACCTTACGGTTCCGGGCTTTGCATCACATGATTCACACACAAGCAATTAGTATTATCAACTACGCAGGCATCGTCTTACCCAATCGGTGAAGGCATGACCTCGCGATTCCTGGGTTTTCTCATGCAAGTCTGAATGAGAAAACCCACGCGAGCCTGCGAGCACCTCCAGCGCACAGACCTCAGTTAGGATCTTATCCTTGAACTCTCGCGCCTCAGCAAGTGTGTGAGGTACGCCATCGATGACGATCCGACCATCCTCTGATACCGTGTATACGTTATGCTTCATATGACCTATTCCTTTACTGCGTAGCAAATATCAAATAAACTGCGAAACCGATCCATCCGAGAACGCTCACACTCTCAATGGTTGCCATAGTTGACTCCTACTTATGCTGCTTTTTGCGCAGCTGCGTAGTCAAGAATCATCTGCTCGGTTACGCCTTGTTCGGCTAGTTGAGTTTCGAACACTGTGTGCAATTCTCCGAGGTTCCGGGCGGTCGCTGCATACACCCACTTGTATTGTAGGTCGGCAGTCCCCTCATCCTCACCAGATGCTATCGCAATATCCTTGGCTGCTTTGGCAGCCAAGTGGCATTGCAACCGGATCTGAGTACGTTCGGCTTTGGCTCCTACAGTGTTCCGGCCCTTGGTGCCTACGTAGCGATTCGCCTCGCGGCGTTCCAGCCACATGCGTGCACGTTCGGTAGCAGGCAATCCGGATAGGTTGGTTGAGAATGCTTCGCGGCGTTCTCCGTCACCTTTGCGTGCGCCTTTGGTTGTAGGGTCCGGTAGATGCAACACTCGGATCCAGCGTGCATCGGACTGACCGTCAATCAGTGCCCAAGGGTCAACCGCTACGGCCGGGATGCCAACGCTTACGCCAGCTTCACCGGATGCCATGACCTGAGCAATGTGCCTTCGGAGCGTACGTCCACGCCCCTCTACGCCTGACTTTTCGCCTAGATCGTAAAGTGCCTTATCCTGCGTGAACGGGCTTACGAACCCATTGGATGCAAGCGTGAACGCGGCGAAGTAGATGGCCTTGTAGCACTCGGGGTCGGAGACCGGAGTCACTCGGCCGTTGTCAAGTTTGGGGAGCCGGTGTGTCAGCCCATGCTCCGGAGCTTCGTGCTCACCGGGTTCGTCAGTGTCGGTGGCCGGAGTGTGCAGGTTCTTGCCTGGCTCCAAGTTCGGAACTTCGCGCGGTGCAACGAAGACCGACTCGACAGACTCAATCTCAGGTTCGCCGTTCGTATAATCACGAACGGCCGTCCAAACAACCGACCAGCCTAGCATCTCGAACTGGCGGCGAAGCCCACGTTCAGCAGCGAATTGCGTTCCGGCAGTAGCACTGTACTCGTGCAAGTCATAACCTTCGGCGGTGCAGGTGAAGCGGCGGGGAATTGGATTGCCTTCGGTATCGCGCGCACGGAAAACTGTGAGTGCCGTAGCGAACGGAGCCAGCTCCTTGACGGGCTTCTCTTCGGTTTCGGCGATAAGAGCTAAAGTAACATCGGTCATTGCAGGTTTCATGGTGTGTTCCTTGTGTGTGAAAAGGCGAGTGAAGCCCTCTTAAACGCCAAAAGCCACCTGCTCACAAGGCAGGTGGCTTCGAGTGGGGTATGTTGCAATTATGCGGCGTAGAAAGCTGGGAGGCCGGCGCTGATCAGGGTTGCATTGTAGGCGTTCTTGTAGCGACCGGAGCCGATTGCAGTGCGGTCACCAGCTTGCGCTGCTTGACCTGCACGGTACGCGTTTGCCAAGTGCCCTTTGACGACCTTGGGGTCAACGTTGCAGCGTGCGATATAGGCGGCCGACTTGGACTGCCCATCAGCAGGCTTCGCGGTCGGAGCAGGCTTGGTGGCCGGAACAACCGCTGGCTTCTTGGCCGCAGCAGGTTTCTTAGCTGGAGTTGCCGAGGCAGCCAGGGTAGCAGCAACGGTCTGGGCAATGAGCGCCACGAGGTCAGCTTGGGTCATGTTGCCGATGGTAGCGGGAGCAACAACTGCGGTCGGAGCCGGCTTGGAAGCGGTCAGGGTGGGGGCAACTGACGAGGCGAACTTCGAAGCAGTATTCTTCTTGGTCATGGTGATAACTCCAAAACATAAATTATGAAACGAAACAGAACGAAAGTGAATCAGTCGAACCGTCGTCTCACCAATACTTTTCCCTCGGAATCTTCGGTCGATGAATCGGAGATAGGGAAAGCGGCTGGCGGGATGGATTGTAGGGGGTATAGGGTGAGCGGGCTGGCTGACCGGCCGGGCCACCCTAAAAGGTACATCTGGCAGATCTTACTACTGGCAAATCTCCCTGTTGTCTTCTGGCTGCGGTTCTCCTCTGGTCCATCTTCTTGTATGCTATTTCTCCCTATGCTTCTTCTACCACCTCTCTTCTTCTGGCTGCTGTTGTTATCATTACCTTCGGGTTCTTGTATTCTCCTGTGTTGTTATCATAGGCAGATGTTGATGATGGTGGGTGTTTTTGTCTTACCTATTTTTACCAAAGAAGATTATTTATTGGGTTGGATGCGATTGGTTTGGTGTTGATGTTTGAGGGCTGAATGTCGTAAAATGGGATGAAGTGGGGCTTGGTGGGAAGGAAATTGGTCTAGGTCTTTGGTTTTTTGGTAAAAGGAGCGATGTCAATTGAACAATACCATATCTCACAATAGATGGTTGTCCCAGAATAACTACGTTATGCCGTGCGTCCGGGGTAATTCGGAAAGGAGAGAAAAGGTGAATGATATTGCGTAGTTAGATGTAAGCATTGACGGATCGGGGTGTAAGGTGATAGAATGGGGAGATGAGGGAGTGGAGTTTGGTGGATATTGTGGGTGAAGTAATAGAGGGAATAGTTGAATTCATTGGGGAAATTATAGAAGGGATATTTGGATGAAACACATAGGAGAGTTATTGGGCGCAGGGGATCCATTGAACCGGGAATTGGGAGTGAGGTATATTACGGCGCGGATAGCAGGGTATGGGATAGAGGAGTTGTATAGATTTGTGACGGAGTCGATAGCGGTGGTATGTAATGAGGGGACATTGCGGGAGATGATGGAAGATGCGCCGGAAGATTTCAGGGCGGATTTGGAGGAGTTTATAAGGATGCCAACGAGAGTAGGTATGTTGAGGATGATGAAGTGTGATGAAGAGTAGGTTAAGATGGGGTGGGTACATCCGCCGGCAGGAATGGAGGAGATGATAAGGGAGAAGCGGGCGGAGTTAGGAGGGAGGATGATTGGGCGGGAAGTTGGGCAGTGTTGAGTGGGGAGATGTAGTTTAGAGCAGAAAGGGCTTCAAGTTTGGGGAGAAAGGTGGTAGAAGGGGGATGGGAAGTTATGTCTAAGCCTAAGAATCTGGTACGGGAGATGATGGAGGCGATGGGGCTTGGGGTAGATCATGTGATACGGCCGGCGGGTCATGATTTTGGACCACGTGGGGAGGCGTGGGAGGCGTGGGAGCCGGCGGGGCGGCGGCGGATAGCGGTACTTGAGGATCAGAATGAGCTATTGTTGAATGCTAGATATGCAAATCTAGATAATGTAACGACAATGGGTTATTTCGCTCGCAAGTTGAATATGGCGCGAGAAGCTTACGCTAAACTTGATGAGGTTAATGGTGTTCTTGAGTTTCAGAACAATCAATTTCGGCGTGCATTAGAGGCAGCTCGGGCAAAGCTGGTTGAACAAGATTCTGTGATAGAGAAGTTGGTGAGTGGAAGTGGAAGGAAGGTAATGTCATGTTAGAGGAAATTAGAGAGAGGAAGAAGGAGCAGCATCGAGTACCTGTAGCTCACACTCCCTCTCCTGAGATTAAGGCACCGAAGATAGACGACCTACTTGGTGAGATAGATGAATTGCTTAGGAAGAAGGTTCCTGAGCGCTACGATCCATGTAAGTATTGATGTTGGTTGGTTTTGAATAGTTGATTTTACCAAAGAAGATATTTATTATGAGTAATAGCCAGATGTTCGTACCCGCCAAGATAAAGGTAGGGTATCAGAAGCGAGAAGATACGTATACGAAGAGGCTGGCTTACGTCATCTATTTCGACAACAAGGGAGTACTTCGCAAGGAGAAGTCATGGGAGGGGTGGCGGGACAAGAAGATAGCGGCCAAGGAATTTACGAACGAGCCTTTATCTGGGTTTGTATTGAACCGAGGTGTAGGAGGGGTTCGTGGGTCTTGGAGTTCTAACGCTAGGAATGAGTACATCCGGGTATATGATCCGCGGGATTTTGAGTTTGAGATATCGGTAGCCAATCTTCTATTCATCCTACAAGAGAGTTCATCAATCAAGGGCAAGGGTCTTGAGGGTGAGTTTGTGTATGCATGGGAAGGTACGGAGCTGGTATTGTTACCTGTAGACAGTGCAGAGTATGGTTTATGTACTGAGCATACGGCGCGGCAGAGCAAGAAGATTGGGGCGAAGGATGTTAAGGCAGGGTTTACTTATCGGATGAAGAATGGGACCAACGTATTGTACTTAGGGAAGTATCCATACAGTACAACGAATAGTTGGACGGGGTTCACACCGATAGGGAACCGGCACATCTTTTTGGACTTGGACCAAAATGGGGACTTGGAGTTCAACTCACCGTACATAGTTGATAGTGGATTTACGCGGTTGGCAGAGGCAGTATCTCCTGCTGCGTTACCTACATTTCCTGACGAGTTAGATAAGTTCAAGGCATCGAAGTGGTATGGGGAGATAGTGGGGTACAGTTTACGAGAGATGATACCGGATGAAGAACATATAATGGGTAAATTCCTAGTCTCAGAGGATGGCAGTAAGTATCACGTGATTCATATTCGTCGAAGTTGGAATTATCTAGGTTCTACTTCCGGGTATTCGATTCAGAAGTCCGCAGCCTTTGTACCTGAGATGAAGGACAACAAGGTAGAGGTACCATCCATTGCAAATTGTGAAAAGAGATCAATTGGGTGGGATGAATTGAAGAAGTTTAAGTTCTACAAGTTGAAGGTTAAAACGCCGGCAGGCACAGGAATCGACATAAGGATATAATATGGCAACTCAAAATGACGCAAAGATCAAAGCCCTTCTTCAAACCATTGAGACGAAGAAGGAGCAGATGGGAACGAAGCCTCGGGCAGTTTGGCGAACTAACGGGGTAATTGAAGAGAAGAACATCAATACGATCTCATCTATTGAGGTTTGTATTTCTCTTGCTGCCGGTCTTCTTATGAGGAAAGGTTCTTATGAGAAGGCATGTGAGTTTTTGGGATTAGCGGTGGAGGTTGCGGGGACAGATATTGATGATGCACTGGCTGATCTAAAGCTTCGTGTGGAGATTCTTAAGTGGGATATTGAGAGGAAGAAACTTACAGCTCTTGAAAGGCAGTTGAAGGATTTTCGATCTGAGGATCTGAAGACAGAAGATGCGCTGGATGCCATAATGAAAGATTTGGGATAATAACACAAACTAAATTTGGGTAATATAAACCCCATTCTTTGGTAAAAACATGCTCTAAACCCAGCGATCAATTGCTCCTACGTCGCAATTGATGTTTATTAATTCTATTTTTAAATATTAAGATCTGAAAATATTAAGATCTTAATATTAAGGACAAGAAAAAAAGATCCCCCTTTTAGCCCCGGAATTACGGGATGTTGGTAAGGGTTCTCGACTGGAATCTGAAATGATGTACAAACTATTGGAACTAGGATTAGTGGTTGGGGTTATTGTGGTAACGATCACTCGTGGTAGTTTATTTGGGTGGTTGAGAGATTGGATGTGGAATAGGGGAGAATTTCTAGGCAATCTATTTTCATGTCCGTATTGTTTAGCTCATTGGGTATCTCTTGTAATTGTTCTCTGTGGAGATTCTAGATTGATATTCCATCCATACCAATTGATCCTATCGGTATTTTCGGTAGTTGGGATTTCGATGGCATGTGGGTGGATTGTCTACAAGTGTTATAAAGGGATGGTAGATGCGCCGGATTTGAGTGGGGAGAATGAGGTATTGAGGGAAGCTTTGGGAAAGGCTCGGGAGATGTTGGGTCAGGTATCTGAAGGGGGATAAGTAATGACCAGGATAAGGAAGCATTAGTTGATTCAGAGAAATGGATTACGTTAGTTGTTTTACCAAAGGACAAAAATATGTATAATGAGTATCGGCCGTCTGTAATTCACCGCACATTTAAGACGGGAGCCCAATTTATCGTTGGGATATTATCTATAGTAATTGGGGGGATTGCAAATGCCATTATGTTTGGATTGGTGTTGGCATTACCGATACAGTGGTTATGGAACAACTGTTTTATTGATTTGTTCCCAAGTGTGCCGGCGGTTGGGTTTTGGCAGGCATATGTGATATTGGTGATGTTGAAGATTATGAAATGGGTTATATCGTAATGGTATTGTCGATTTTGAGTATGTTAGGCTGCTGCGTTGATAAGAAGTATGGCAAAGGCTGTACTGAAGAGACTTGCATGCAATTGCCGAAAGGCAAGACGTGCGGAGATTGCGGACACATCGCTAGGTGTAAGGCGATGTGATTGGTTCCCTCGAAAGTTTGTGTTGAAGTAAACAGAAGATTAAGTTATGATGGAAGTATTGGTGAAGACCCGGAGTTCAGATGACATCTGAGATAAGACACATTAGTACCCCTGACCTAGCTTGGCATAAGCCTCTTGTTAATTGGCATAAGCCTCTTGTTAAATTAGATGAACTTGTATATTTCTACTCAAAGCGAATCGGGCTTTGGTACAGCATTGATCGTTTTGTGTTCCTATTTTACTGTATTCTAATGGTGGGCCTGACCATTTTCAACTGGGTGATCAAAGATTTGGCGTGGTCCGTGCTAATGAGTGTTGTGGGGGTGGGTGCGTTCCTTATATATTTTGCCTCCTACCAGGTTCCGTATAGATATCTTCCAGGCCCAAAAAGAAGGGCTAAATACCGAGAGAAGTTGAACTATTGTGAGGAAATAAAAAAACAGCTGATCGACGGTAGGTTATCATTAGAGGACTTTGAGGCTGAGGTGGAAGCGTTATCTCATCTATCTAAGGTGGGAAGAAGGTAGCTCATGAATTCTGACGATCATCAGGAATAAAGGTTAAGGATATGGCAAATTTGGCAAAGTACGTTATCATTGGATTATTCGCATAGGTAATCTTTGGCTTCCGTGGTGTTATTGGAGCATTGATTGGAGCGGCGGGGTATGATTACTTGAAGAAGAATTCATGAGTTTGGTTCTTTTTTCATATGATACTGCGGTGAAGATTTGCAGGGCTGCGTCTCGAACGTGGGATGATTGTCATGCGGAATGTAAGAGAGTAGGACGTGAATGTAGGGATGAGTGTCTTTAGGTTATATTACCAAAGAAGGAGAAATGAAATGGAAAGCATAGTGATAGAGATACGGGCGGCAGAAGGTGGAGATGATGCGAAGCTGTTGGTAGAGGACCACGCTGGAACATACCTGCGAGTAGCTGGGCGGGAGTGTCTTTGAAGCGGAGGTAATAGATTCTCGGCCTGGGTATCTGTCGATGATAGTGACTGGCAAAAGGGTCAGCACTATTTTCAAAGACGAACCTGGAGGCCACAGATATCAGCGAATACCACCAACAGAGAAGCGTGGACGAGTGCAAACCTCCACGATAACAGTTGCGGTGATGAATCCTGATGTCCCAAGAAGTTTTAGTGTTCCAGAATCGGACATAGAGATCAAGCCATCTCGCGGTTCGGGGCCTGGAGGGCAACATCGGAACAAGACCGAGTCATGCATAACGGCAACTCACATTCCAACTGGGGTAACTGTCCGTGTGGATATGCGTTCTCAATTCCAGAGTCGTTCGATGGCTGTTCGAATATTGACGGCGAAGATATACTCTGAGAATTTAGAGATGAGCAAGAACACTCAGGACAAGGCTCGGCGCGATCAGGTTGGCAGTGGAATGCGCGGAGACAAGGTTCGGACATATCGAGCACAGGATGATCGGGTAACTGACCATCGAACTGGCAAGGTATGGAAACTCTCGAAGTGGTCTAGAGGGGAGTGGTAAGATGACAAATGAAGAGATAGATGCCAGAATTCTAAAGGCTTACAGAGAAGAGAAGCGGCAAAAGGTATTTCTAATCATCTTTTGGATTTTTGTTTGTGTGTCTATTATGGCAAAATTTTTGTGAGCGATATGCAAATAACTATCTATGATTGGTGTGGGTGTGGCGGCCTTCAGGGAACTGAGTGGGAGTACATGCACAACAAGCCATTCGAAGGAACTCTTGATGATGCTTTAGGAATAGCGCGCAAGCTATTTGACGATCACAAGTTGAACGTGATGTTGAAGCACGTACCAGAAGGCATCATTATTGCGATTGACACTCGAAGCTTTGGTCAGAGGTAGTTATGAAACATTTGTTGATTGGGTTGATGTTGTTTGGGTGCCAGCAATTGACGCCCGATCAACAAATGGCAGCGCAGAAGGATCATCTAACCAAGTGGAGTAGGTACTTGATAGACTGTCCAACGGCGCAAGTGACGATGACGTCCAGGAGCGAAGATGGGTTTACCTTCTTCATTACCGGGTGTGGATTGAAGGTTTGTTGTGCGGGGACTTCTTGTTTCACATGTCTCAAGAAGGATTGGTATTAATGTCTACTAAACCAAAAGCTATAGGATACATTCGCAATCTAACCGATGATAGTATGGTTCATCTGGTGTATCCTGGTCCACATCTATCAATTGCATTTCCAGTTGGTCATGTATACGAGATGGTAGCTGATGGAGAGGTTCCATTCAAGGAGTTCAAGGAGAAGGATTTGGAGGAAATGATACCGAAGGAAACTGTGAAGTTTTCCGCGGGGGATTTGGTGAAGGTCGTAAAGCAACCTCCGAATCAACACGTACATCTTGTTGGTGAGGTTGGCTTCATAGATGAGATTGTAGAGGGAGATGTTCCATACGCCCAAATTCAGACATTGCATTTGGACAGCTTTCTAGGAGGTTGTGGGGCTGTACCGATTGATTGTTTAGAACCAGAACGTGGGCAGTGCTGGATTGATGCTAAGAGAAAGCACGATGAGCACATTGCCGATGTACGGGCTAAAGGTGAAGCGTTCAGCAAACATGTGAATGATGGCATTGCCAAGATCGCTGAGAAGTACGGACTTAGTGTAGAGATGGTTGAAGCAATCAGTTCGGAAGTTAGGAGTTTGTATCCATGATCAAAGTATTCCAGGTAGTTAAGATTGAGATGCAAGATGAGTGGTCTGTTGTTGCTACACGTTCGACGCGCGAGAAGGCGGAGAATGTTGTGAAGAATGCAATTCAACCTGACTTGATGTCTACGGTCTACTACACCATTATCGAGTCTTATACAAATGCCACTCCAAAAGCTGAGTGGGACAGGGACTGATATGACCGATAGCGCACCGCCCCCAGATCGTCACTCGCCTGAGAAGGTGATCGAAATTCTGCGATCAATTTCCAAGCTTGAAATTGATCGTGAAGGTGTTCTCGATGTGTGGTTTGAGGGCGGGGAGTCTGCGGAATCGATACACTCATTCATTCCTGGTTCTTTCACGCGAGAGCTTCTGATTTTGATCGAGGAACATTTGAACCCTGAATGAGTTTGCGTGGTCAATAAAGATCAACTGAGAGAATCGGATATCTTATCATTGATTCGTTTTGCTAAGTATTTAGGTCTGCGCAAAGATCTGGATACTATGAGCAAGAAATCATTGGTTAAATTGATAGCTTGGAAGCTCAGGAAAGAAGCCCCGTTTGAAGTAAAGTCTGGATGGAGTTGGTAATGAACGCTATGCTGGCAGTCTATCCTTAATGTACAACACAATCTTCTCCAACGTCTCCAGCGTGTTCTCTTGTTTCATTCTGTTAGCCTTAGATGAGATGACGAAACAATTACCTTTGACGTAACCTTTATCTGGAATGATTCTATCAAGCGACGGCGAAGCATCATGAACTCTACCTACCCCAAAGCTCAGATCAATCCCAAGTATAGGGCATGTCTTAGGAACAATAATATCTGATGGTTTGAGATCAAATGGAATGCCACGCTTTCGGGCGCGCTTCCCTACTTCCATGCATATTAGTTGCGCAGGATTGTTCTCCTTCAATTTCTTCATCTGTTTTTGTTTACATTTTCTATACAAATCAGGATGGTTTTTTCGATACTCTCTTGCTCTTTGTTTTCCGCTTATGTGTTTTTCTGGTGTATCTACAATTCTTGACTTACCAAGACATGTGCGGTTACAAAATGTTTTCTCTCGCTGATACCCCTTTAAAGTTTCAAATGAATTGGAACATATTGGACAGATCTTTGTTATCTTAGGATACTTAGTAGGTGGAGCCATATTAGAATGGCCAGTTATGCGTGTATTAGATTCCGGCGTACGAGGTAATTATGAACGCTATATTTGCTGCAAGTTTCGATCCGCCTACCAAAGGCCACGAAGACATTATCCATCGAGCGGCAAGGGTCTTTGATAAGCTCTATGTAGGAATTGGGACGAACAGTTCAAAGACCCCACTTCTTCACACAGATGAACGGAAGTTCTTGTTGATGGCTATTTGCAAAGACCTACCAAATGTTGAGGTTATTGTATTTGGCGGATTGTTGGTATCAATCTGTGAGTTGATGAATATTGGGATTATGGTTCGAGGGTTACGAGCTACCTTAGATTTCGAGTCTGAGTTATCGATGGCTCATGTGAATCGGAAGCTTGCACCTTCGGTAGATACGATGTTCTTGGTGACGGAGACTGAGAACTCATTCGTGTCATCTTCTATGGTTAAAGAAGTCCTCAGGTATAAAGGGGATATTAGTTCCTTTGTATCCGAAGGGGTTGAGATATACTTACAGAATAGGGAATTGATTCACAGTTAGGAAATATATGGCAGATCCATCTACTGCAGATTCGGCTGCCTCAAGCGCGGCTTCTACTGCTTCAAGTGCTCAAGTTACTTTTGCTGGAGTCGCTGACAAGGCTCTTGATAAGATATCTGATGGTCTTGGAAATCTGGTAACTGATGCCGAGAAGTTCGCTTCAACAGTAATATCTCGCATAGATCAGATAGCTCCTCAAATGGCGGCTGAACTTAGAAAGGTCAGTCTATACGCCTGGGAGTGCATGATTCGGCAAAAGAGAGCCGAGGGAGCCTTCTACATACTCGGGGCTATAATGGTTCCTTGTATATTCTGGATTTGGTACAAGTACTTCATTGTGCCTCGGTTGTGGGCATCAAAAGATGAGACCGCACAAGGTTGGGGTTGGGCCTTTTGTGTAGTTTTTGGTTTGGCCACAACTGTCCTAACTCCATTGTTTTTGTACTGGGGTATAACATACCTAATTTCACCAGAGTATTACGCAGTCCTTGATCTAATTGAAAAGATCCACGGGACTAAGTAGTCATGAAGTTCCAAATACTCACCAATAGCATTGACCAGATGCAAGCTATCGCTACTGGTCATACTCATGAGGCGATCTGCTTCGTACCGCCTTGGGTTAGTCACGCCCCAATACGAATGCTTGGTGATTCTGAAGAGGATGCCAAGGCCCGAGTAGTGAAGTACATTCAAGGTCGATTGGATAATATAGGGGTTGGTAAGTGGTCAGAGGTTGATTTAGCACCTAATGATTTACCAAAGAAGAATGAATACTAATACCAACATTTCATTTCGGCACGATGCGGTTCAGTACTGTCCTGGTAGATGGCCTCCTAGCGAGCGTGTGCAGAAGGACGGGCATTGGACGATTAGGTTCGTTCCATTTCCCAGAAGGCCGCCGACGGATGTTAAGACTGATGGGAGTGGTGCGGGTTTGGATCAGACACTAATAAAGGTATGGTAATGAAATATCAATGTGATTTTTGCGGCAGACCTAGCAACGATAAGGTATGTGCCGTTTGCTGGAAGATGCTCAAAGACGATGGTGACGCTAGGGAGAAGCAGAAAAAGGATCCTAAATGAAAGAGATACTTCTACAAGCACCAGATAGTCAACTTGATGCGTCTATGAAGCCGCTGATTGAGAAGTGGTCATCTCCAGCGAAGGCTATCGAGATCCTGGAGGTCTTGGATTGGTGCATTCACGGATCGTTGGCATCGGGTTTGGTAGTCACATTGCTCCAAAAGTTGTATGATGCCGCCTTGGAAACCGAGCAAGTCACTCATACCGATATGGAGAAGTTGGCTACTTGGCGCGGGACTCCACCGGCCGATAAAGGGCCTGTGCCCGAAGCTCCGCCGTCTCCTCCAGAAGAGCTGTGCGCATTGCCGGAAGGCAGCGGCTTGTCCTGGGTTGCCGGCGATTTTCTTGGCATCGGCCTTCCAGCTCTCCACCTGAACGGCAAGAAGGTTGGTTGGCTAACTCCTGGAGTGTATGGTGACAATGACGAGATTTTGTGGACGGCATTTGATAACCGAACACAAGAGAATGGGTGCAATCCAATTGTGAAGATTGGTGATAAGGCACGAGCACCATTGCTAGAGGCGTCTAGGGCACTTGTTGAACTGATTCTACAATGAGCTACGAAATCCATACACCAATCACTAAATCTTGGATTTGGTTGATGCTGGGAATTTTACTTATCATTCTAGATCGTTGGTTATGAACACAGTAGCTCTCACCACTCCAGCGATGCTCTTCCCGGCAATCTCTTTGCTGTTCCTGGCGTACACTCAGCGCTTCTTGGCGTTGGCGAATCTGATCCGTAATCTTCGCAAGGTAGAGCTTGGGGTACGTTTTGGGGAAACTACCTGTCCTAGCGATCATTCAATCAACAATCGTCAGATAGACAGTTTGCGCAGAAGACTTCATTTGATGAAGACGATGCAATTGTTTGGCGTGATTGCATTCATCCTTTGTAGTATATCGATGCTGTCAATGTTTCTTGAGTGGAATATTGCTGGGCGGATTATCTTTGGGGCAAGTATTGGCAGCTTGATAGTTTCATTACTCATATCTCTGTACGAGGTATGGTTGTCAACTGGGGCTATTGATATAGCTCTATCTGACATGGAGCGATGATGAATGTCCTTATAGTTCCAGTTTATATTAGGAAGGTCAAGGAAATTGCTATGCTAAGGAAGTTGGTTTCCTTGGCGGAGAGCGATCCTGGAATTGACCATGTGATTATAGTTGATGATTGTGAACTTGAACATTCGAGGAACTCAGTATGGTCGATGTAAAGAAAATTAGCTACGACCTTGACACTGGTAAAGTGCGCCTGTGCGTAGCTATCAGTACAATTGTAACTGCATTTGATCGGGTTACGATTGGAACCAAAGTCGTAAATGCTGGCCGGTTCATGGACTGCGTAACACTAGCAATGTTGGGTCATGACTTTGGAGCAGAGCGTATTCCTGGACAAGCATTAATTCATGTGCCAAAAGCCGTCCCGTTTGTGTCTGGTGGGATGGGGCGCAATCGAAATAACCCTAATGATTACGTATTGTGCTCATATAGAGGTAAGGTTCATGCGTATCTGAAGCGTGAGTTTGCCGAGCCTGTGACTAATTGTCATGTGGTGGTATACACTCGGGATGCGTATTTGGCAGATCCTGACATTGACGAGGATCCTGCAGAGGCCGAGCGCATTCGTTCTCAAGTCTACGACACGCACATCTTAGTTGCAGTGTTGGCGGCATCGGGTGTACCATCCAGGCTTTCTCCGTACCGTTTCGTGAAGAACTTGGCGGGCGGGAACCATGAAGCGCTTGCGTGGAGTGGGGATGAGATTCGAACGAAGGCACGAGAGATCGCAGCTGACGTTGATGAGTGGAGTATCGTGGCGGATTATCAAAAACCAACTGAATGGGTTTTGGATTCGCGCGAAGGTTGGGTTGCTAGATAGGAGATTGATATGACAACTGCAAAGAAGACTGTGAAGAAGAGTGCTGTTCGCCGAGCCGTGGACAAGGTTATGGGGAGGGAGGTTAAGCTTGGCGTTCTGTGTCGAGATATCGTCACTGGCTTTGAGGGAATTGCGGTTGCGAAGACCGATTGGTTGAGCGGGTGTATTCGTTTCACGTTACAACCTCAGACCATGACTAAGGAAGGCGCACCGAAAGATGCTCAGGCATTTGATGTTGAGCAGCTGGAGGTGGTGGGGAAGGGCGTTCAGATCAAGAAGCAGGAAACGGGTGGGCCAAAGCCTGAAGTTCGCCGAGCCAAAGATCCTATTCGATAGGAGTTTGTCATGCGTTCAATTACATATTGTTCTTTCGCCGAACCTGGGAGATGTCTTGGAGTAATTGTGTTCAGTTCGACACAATCTCCTTCGATCATGATCTAGGGGAGGATGGTGGCACTGGTTATGAGGTGCTGTTGTACTTGGAAGCTGAAGTGTTTCGCAAAGTACCGATGTCCAAAGATGTTGATCCATTCGGCGAATCCCGTAGGCCGCCAGCGAATGCAACAAGCCATCGATAGCATCAATAAAGAAGCTCGCCTCCAACCATTTCTTTTACACTCATCACTCCTCGCTAACATGTCCTAATTGCCTTTATAGCGTCAAGCGCAGTCTTTACCCATATCCAACCATCAGGCGGATTGCGCTCATCATCAATCCATAAATTAGACATTACAATAGCCACACTAAAAAGAGAATTATGAAAGCCACCACCAAAATTCCAATCAGTTCCCTTGGAGTCATTGGATGGAATGAAGGATCCTTTTTTGATAGCTGGTTTGCAATATATAGAAAGCCCATATTCATATCGCGGTTTTCTTGATCCTATCACACATCTCTCGCACTTCTTTTTCCACGGCTTGGTATGGAACATTTTCTCCAACAAGACGGCGCACGAGAGAATCCAAACATCTCTCCATCAAATAATCGAGCGTTTCCTCCTTGACCATTATCATTTGCATAGCTAACCGTGCCCTGTGTAAAATCCCCAAGCGTCCTGTTCGTCGTCCCATTCCCACCCAAGTTCTTTGAGATTGTTCAATTGCTCGGGTGTGAGCTGCGATTTGCCACCAGGCCCACAATATAGATACTTATCCAACGCACAAAGAGTTGCCGTTGGATTCTTTCCGGCAGCTGTTGGTAGTTTATCTGGGTGTCAATCGTATGCCGGATTGTTCGATCTGAGCGGCAACGTTGGGGAGTGGGAAGATTCTTGCGAGGGTTCTGCTCGCTGGAGCTATTGTCGGTCCGTGGAGGGGATTTTGTCCTCGGCTTAGTGGTCAGCATTTGACCTGCGGGCTGGCCAAATACGGAAACAACCGGGACAACTCGGACATGCGGTACGGTATTCGCTGCTGCTCTTGACGTTGGATGCGGAGCTGTGATAGGGTAGCCGTACGGTCAGAGATGAATCCCCTTCGGGCTCTCGACCGGAGAAAAGGAAAGCAATGCTAACTAACATCAGCTCTGATGTAAATCAGGCCTTCATCACATATCAGGTGTACGGACTTCTGCGTTATCAGGCGCGCAGGATCCAGAACCCCATTAGCTACGGCGTGATTGGGGATGTGTTGGGGATCCCTCACCAATGGGGATCACTGCCGAGAGCTTTGACCGCAATTGCCGAGGATGATTTTGCGCATGAGCGACCGATCCTGTCGTCGATTGTGATTTCGGCGGCAACAGGGATGCCCGGCCAAGGCTGGTGGGATTTGGTTGCGCGGCTTGGTTTGATTGCAAAGCCGATTCCAGATAAAGCGTTTTGGGAAGACCAATTCTCGCGAGTCATCTCCAAATACTAACCGAACACCCAACCAAGAAAAAACCGGGCTTCTTCGTTTAAGGATTGACGTGCGCGCCGGGGTTTGGTAACGTGTCCGAGTCACCCAGCAAATGAGCCTCGGTCGCAACGAAGCCCATGGAGGTGATGAGTGGTTGAGGATCCAACCCTTGGGATCTCGTTCTTCTCCAAGGTACCCTGCGGCCACGCCCAAAGCCCATTCCGAGACCGGGCGAGTAGGAATCCGATGCAAGTCCAGTGATCCACTGGGTCGGGAAGGCATCAACCGGATTGCAAGCTGGTTGGTGCCTCTTGCTTTTTAAGGGGGTTTGGTGTAGCATACCTAGCTTCTGATACTTGATTTTACCAAAGAAGACAATGTATGAAGACAGCAGATGCATACGCTTACCATCACGCTCAAGTCGGAGATCAGTTTGTAAGTTTTCTCACTATCAAAATTGAGGGACGGAAAACTGCCACTGTTGGAAAGCATACGGTTGTCGAAGTAACTTCAGCGGTGGTGAGGTTGGACAACGGAATCGCTCTCTCGCGCACCACGGGGAAAGTGGTTGGGGTTACCAATCAGCCTCGGGCCAATATGCCAAGCTACTTCCCCGCCACCACAGCAAACATGGCGCGAGCAATCCGGTCTCAAGGATAACATGTTCAAGGCGTTCTATAGCGATCCTCACTTGGGTCATGCCAACATCATCGAATATTGCTCACGCCCGTTCGAGAGCGTATTCGAAATGAATGATGAGTTGGTGCTTAGATACAATCGAATGATAGGTTCTGGCGATTGCGTGTTGTGGTTGGGTGACTGCTTTTTCAAGGGCAAGCCGGACAAATACATTCACCTTCTTGGTAAAATGAACGGGCGCAAATTCCTAATCACCGGCAACCACGATCAGGGTGACGGAGCAATGGCAGCGATTGGGTTCGAGCTGGTGATGAAGGAGGCTGTCATGTCCATCGCTGGAGTTACATGCCGCGTTTGCCATTACCCTTATGACGGTCTTCGTGGTGCGATTGATAATTACGTCACTCGCAGACCTCAAAGAAATCCTGGGGAGATCCTTCTGCATGGGCACTCACACAGCACGGAGAAGATCACGGGGCGGCAGTCTATCTCTGTTGGAGTTGATGCATGGAATTACGGGCCTGCGCTGTATGGCGAGATTGCTAAGTTGGTAGGGGAATTGAATAGGAGTAAAAATGTATCAAAGATTTAACCAACGAGAATGGCGTAGGAATTGGGATCGGGATACGCAGATTACCCTGTCTAGGTTTTCTCTGGTGACATTCTACATCTTTGCTCCGACATTCTTGATATCCTTTATCTACATCATCTTCAACTGGAAAGAAACCGACCTCCTCAACGGGCCTCCAGCCTGCATAGCTGCCATGTCTTTGATACTATCTGTTTGCGGTATACTCGGCCGTATCAAACATCTCAACAATGCGAGAAACATGTGAAATACGTTCAATACCAAGTTCAAGGGGCGGGCATTCACAAAGCAGGGCCTTACCAGGACAGCGAAGCTCAGGCACAGCTGGATGATATTGCCGGCTACGAGGGCGTGTTAAATGCGCACTTGATAATTTCCTCTGATGTGGCGGAGCCGGCCTCGCACGATCCAATAGGTTTCATTCCAACTTCGATAGGTGATTGATATGATTACTCCGGAAGGCATGAAGGAAGTCAAAGGGCCAGATGATGTTCCTGATGGTCATCATTTCGCGGTAATCATCTTCGACAGGGGCGATAAACGTTCGCGTACATGTCCTGGGAATGGATATCCGGCCTATATTCAGAGTTAACCATTACTTTGTAACTACAGATCGGGCAGTGCTAGAAAAGTTCGTCGAAAGTTTGGAATCTGATCAACCATTTCGCACCTTTTTGAGGACTGTTGCGTTCTAAGACAACCATCAACTGAACTAGGAGAACTGATGTTTAAAAAAAAGGCCATCATAAGTATTGCTGCATTCATCGGACTAACTGGATGTGCAGACAATAACTACTATTCAGTGATAGGGGTCAGCGGAATGCCCTCCTCTCAAAGTGGGACTGCAGGGATCATATCTACCCAAGGAGGAGCTTTGGGTGGTAACCCCACTTCAGGTGGGGTTGCCGGGACACCTACAGTGGTAGGGACTGCAGGGACCAATCTTTCGTTGAACACCCTTCAAGGAGGGGCTGCAGGAGTAATAACGAATTTGGTATCGGGAGGAGCAGCTGGGAATGGCCTTATCTCTATTGCTGGAGCTGCGGGCGGCCCACCTTGCAATGGATTGTGCAAGAGTCTGTGTAGTGCGGAGACTAATACCTGCGTTGAGTGTCTCACCAGCAAAGACTGCACAAAAGCTTCAGCTTCTGTCTGTGATGACTTAAGCCACACTTGTAGACCTTGTAGCCAATCCAGGGACTGCCAGTACATTGAGGAAAAGCACGTGTGCTCTCCGGACAACGGAGGCTGTGTTCAGTGTACTAAAACTGAATTGGAAGCTTGTCCGGACGCTACGATGTGCAGCAAATATACCTGCACAACCGAAACAAAAGCTTCAGCTGGCTTATGCCAGACTTGTGTATCTGATGAGCAGTGTCTTGCAGGACAAGCTTGTGTTGAAGAAGCAGTGGGCCTAGCCCAAACGCTTACTGGACACTTCGTATGTCTTTGGAAGAAAGGCGATACTACAATAGGGGCACCTACCAATTGCAGCGATCCCGATAACCAACCCTACACAATCACTCGAACCGATGCACTTACCATTGATGGTGCAGCTGCAACAGTTTGCGGATTGTCTATCAGCACTTGTGCCGCTTGGATTGAAGGGCTGGATTCAACCATCAATTGTGCCCCTGATGGCATACCTGAGCACTCCCTGTGTGTCGAGAGCTTTACTACCACTAAGTGTTTACAAACCCGTACAGGTAAGTATCAGTGCTCCCCATCTTGCAGCAAGAATAGTGATTGCCTGAATGTAGTCTCACGCTGCTTGGTGAGTTCCGGAGAACAAGCCTGCCAGCTATAGACATCTTATTCTCTTGAGATACCGGCTGGCTATGTTGAATATGGATAAGACTTAAAGGGGCCTGATATCTAAGCCATGCCCATTGAAGTCGTGATGCGCGTAAGTCATGGAAGACCACATTGATAGTAGATGGGATCCTCCAAATGCAGATGACTTGTACTGCGAAAGGTGGATAGAATTTCACCAAGGGTTTGTGGATGAGATCGTAGGGCCTTACAAGCTGATTAAAATTGCTGGCGAGGGGCCTAATGCCAGTAGCTCTTATTGGAAAGCTCTTTGTTTAAAGTGCGGAGAAATTGTCACAGTCAACGTTTCTCGCATGGATAATCTCAGAACACTAAAGGGATGTAACATTTGTAAAGGTAAGCCTATATGTCATACTTGTCCCCACCAGTTGCAAACTGGATAAGCTACATCTTTCTCTTCATAAGCTTTCTGATCTTATGTGGTGCTTTTTGGATTCTACGTAGGTCGAGGAAGTTGCTTGCTGTAGAGTTAGAGATTGCTGAGAATCGTTTTCTTTGGAAGAAGAAGACTCAGCCAGTAGCGATTGGGTATGAGAATTGGTACAAGGAAATCGGTACATGAACATGAAACTATTCTACTGGTTCTTAGCGGCTGGACTACTCATCAACACTTTCTATTGCTTAGATTTCAAGGCGAAGTTCTCGCGCTGTGAAGAGTCAGTGATTGGGCCTGAGGCTGCCGTTGGGCGTTGCGCGTATCCAGCTCGCGTCATGCATGTCAAGGGTGTTTGGGTTTGCAGCGGCCGCAGCGAAGCGGAGACGAAGAGGAGTATCGAATGAAACTATATCTATTACTAGGTGTGTTTATCATTTGCGGATGTGACGAACAAACATCTCGCGTAGATAATGTGCAAGTGGAATCTACCAATTCTATTAATGCCGATGACTTTGCTTTGAACTCTATAGGTGGCCTCATCAAAGGCGGTTTGTCCGATGCCAATGCGTTGGAACGTGAGATCAACAAACCTGGCGATGATAATCCATATACACGTGTTGACATCAACGGGGACGGCAAAAGGGACATCATTTTGGTTGATGAGGTTGAGCACGGATCCAAATTCGAGTTCATCGCGCATCCAGGGGATGGGGTTCCGGATCAGTCGATTGCTGTAGCTACGTTTACGATGGATGGTGGACAGACTCATTATCACGCCAACTACACAAGCTACGTGCGAGGTTACGACAATCCAGACTACCGCTACTACGATACTTTCGCTCACGATCTTTTGTGGGTAGGGTGGTTATCATCTCCGCGCTCGGTGTACATGGGAGTTCCAACGCGGTACGCCTTCTATCGCACTCAACCGCGAGTAGTCTTCCATACTACGCAGACAACGGTATTCCATACAACAAACATTCGCGTCACACCCCCGGCCCCACGCAGCATGACGTTCAGTTCGAGTAGCTACACATCGAAGGTGACGCCGCCGCACTCGTATAGTTCGTCACGCACCACTTCATCAGCCAGTCATCCGATAACGTTCAGCTCGATGAAGTCCTTGTCATCCACGCCCAGATCTTCTTCAACCCCATCCAAGTCATCATTTTCGTCTAAATCATTTTCGTCTTCTTCTCGGAGACGGTAATAAGATGAATCTAATGGAACTTAAGGAATGTAGTGCCATCGGCGAATGGAATTTTACCGTGAATTGAAAGAACTATCATGAGTGATATAGTCACAGGAAATGGTTTGTGTTTGTTTTGGACCGCATGGCTTTCTAATTGGCAATTTTCACCGATGCTGATTGACAGTGTGAGTTATAGCTGCGTTGAACAATACATGATGGCAATGAAGGCTCGATTATTCGGTGACCGAGTTACATTGAAGAAAATCATGGCAACGCAAATTCCCAAGGCCCAAAAACAACTTGGTAGAGAAGTCAAAGGATTTGATCCAGATAAGTGGTCTGATGTTGCTTATGAAGTTGTTCTTCGCGCAACAGTAGAGAAGTATCGCCAGAATCCGAAGTTACTAATCCTTCTTCAGAAGGTTGGTGACTTGGAATTTGTAGAGGCAAGTCCCGTGGATAAAATCTGGGGAATTGGCTTGGGCACCGACAATCCGGACGCACTCGACAAGTCAAAGTGGAGGGGCCAAAACCTACTTGGAAAGGCAATCGCCCAAGCTAAGCAGCTGATCGAGGAGCTGGAGCGGGATGGAGTGAGTGTCGGTGGCGGAATCAATAAGATCTGGAGCCCTGGAACGGCTGGCAAGTTCTTGATTGGGCTTGAAAAGGCCGAATGAAACAGGAAGAAGCTGCTGCAAAAAGATAGTTGACACTTTTGTCGAAATTCGCTACAGTGGTTTTCTGATTTCACGACAGCCTCACATGTAGAGACGACAGTACCGGGTTGGGCGCATAGCTACGCACGACCATCCTCGTAACGGTGCTGCTTGAAGCCGCTCTGCTGTGTTTGAAAAGTACTGTAAAAAGGTATCTGTCCTGTAAATCAGGCCTGAAAGTCCTACTCACGAGGTAATGGACAATTAAGGAACTCCGATAGCAAGGTCAGTCTCAGGCTGGCGCGGAAGGGCTGCTGTAATGGCAGCCCCTTGCCCTATTTAAGGGGTTGAAATATCTTGATGTTTCGGGTATAGTGGCGGGCGCATGATCAGGTTCAAGATCCTTGACACGTCTACCGGATTGTACTCGCACGGCGGTTACATTCCACAGTGGAGTGATCGCGGCAAGAGCTGGGATACCTTGGGGGCCGTGGTGAAATACCTGAAGCAATATCTGCGCGGGTACAGTTCCAATCCCAAGTGGCATCGCACGGGCAAGGCGATTCCTGAGTCTTGTGTAGTGGTCTCAATGAAAGTAACATTGACCGAGATCAATCGCACTTCTGTGAAAGACTTGGTTGGTGAAGAGGTACCATGTCCAATTCCAGTTCTGAAGAAGCCACCGTCAAAAACAAGACTCAAAAACCAAAGAAAACCAAAATCAAAGTCTCCAAAGAAGACTGGAAAGCAATCAAGGGATTAGCGAAAGCTCACTCACTTGCCGATCCTTTGAACTCAATGAGGGCGGGCGAAGTGGCGGCGGCAATTCTACACTTGGCATTGGAGAAGTTAACTCCAACAGACATTAATCGAGAGCTTGATTCTCAGTGACATGGACAAGCCACGGAAGATCAAACACTCCGATCTAAAGAGATGGAGTGAGAGTGATTACAAGTCTGAGTGCCCCGATTGCGATCTGGGCATTCTGCTTGTGCGCCGCAACGCCGACTACAAATTATCTAGGTTTGATAACTGTATTGTTTGTGGTAAGGCCTTTTTGTATACCGATGACAACATCTGCGTTTTGGTGCCGAAGGTAGATTGCTATGAGAACTCTTAAGGAGATGGTTGTTAATAATCAGAAGGTTAGGTTTGTACATTATCAGGACAAGGAACTTTGGTACGCAACAGAATGCGGCTTTGAATTTCCGATTCCGATAAGCGACTGCGGCAGTGGTATATTCCTACCTGAAGATAAGGCTATTGCATTCATGCGATGGATCCGCAAGCATCTTGATCTGATAGAGAAGAGCAAAAGCTACGTTGATGGTTGGGAAGTTCCAGTTAGAACATCATCTATGATTGTGGAATAACTTATGAATACAGAAGATCTGTGCTTCACACAAGATGATACAGACCACGATTCTGGGTTACTTCTATTAAAGATACTGAATTACGGGAGACATAAAGAACCTCTACTCACTGAGCGTCTTTGTGATCGTCTTGTAATTGACTGCATAAGAACGATATTGGGTCAGCGACCTCTTGACTGCGTACATGAGCGCGGGTCTAGAAAATCAAACTAAACTTGACCTATACCTTTTGGTGTAGTATCTTCTCGGTGGGCCATGGTGACACGGGAGATCCGTGGTACGTGCTTTTCCCCATTTAGAACTTGGGGGTTTGTGCATTCATGAAACAGCCCAGTAAGTTGGCCAGAGCAATCTGGCCAATTGACTTTAAGGGGGATTTATGCTACGAGGGCACATGTTCTTCTTGTGTCGATTCCTGCGTCCAGAGGAAATGGCCAAAAAGCAAGCGTTGGGGCCGCGCCGAGAGCGTGTGTACACGGACGGAAGGATCACTGATGAAGTGGTAGAGATCCCTCCGTCAACGAATCCATACATCGGAGTTCTGGGCGGCGGGAAGTACATCAGTCCCTCAGGCTACGGCGGCACGTTCGGCTTCTCGCTAGTCGAATCGAGTGGGCGCAAAGGGCTGACCGAGCCAGTGCTTTACGAGACTGCCGAACAAGCGCTGATGGATCGTGAGGGGATCTTCAGCCCGCCGATTGTAATTGACTACCCGATACCGGTGAACGAAGTGGCGTGGCGCGTGGTGGTTCATTGCGACAGCTCTTCCTACGATGTGGTGCGCGATTGCGGTTGGAAAAAGGCGCGGTTGCACTACTTGGCGATTCTTGGCCTCTCCGTTTCGGACGGTACCATTTGGCCAACGATGCATAGCCGGCTCACATCCTTCGTACCATCTGTTCCCGAGGGGCTTCGAGTGGAGGATTGCTTGGAGTACCCTGGGAAAGACCAAGAGAACTACGAGCGGCGGAACACTCGCATGGATGGCGTATCAGCTCGCCGCGCCCAGCAGTTGGCACTGGACCTGAGCGTGCCACACTGGGATAAATAGGCTTCAGAATCCATTCTGAATCTATTCACGTTTTCACGTAAATACTTGATTTCTTTGGTAATTGTACCGTGAGAATCTATTCAGGAATCTATTCATGCTCTACTCCAAAGACCAGATTCTAGCTAAGATAGATGAGTTCGAGAGTTTCTCAATCGGGACAATTCCAACTCAATATAAAGAGAGAACGCTCTATTATCTTCGCAAGATGTTTGAGAAGATTGACACCATGGAAATAGAACGCAAGTGGAGATTGGATAAGCTGCCTGAGTTCTGTACCAATGATCTGCGCCAGGAAATAGATCAAGGGTACGTTTTCGATGGTGAGTTTGAGCTTCGTTTGCGCAAGCTTCGTGGTTATGGAATTGGTGAAGCAGTTCATTACCTGACCACAAAGGGTAGCGGACATCTCGCTCGTCAAGAATGGGAATCTGAAATTCCTCAGTGGGTATATGATGGGCTTTGGGCAAAGGCCGCTCATACCCTGATGAAGGATCGGTTCACCATTTATCGTGGGGATATGGGCCGCCACAAAACCTTATTCGAACACACTCTTGGATATAGCCACACTGATGGAACAGTCATACAGAAATTCGAGTTTGATGAATACAAGCTCGGATTGTTCGGGCTGGTAATTGTTGAATGTGAGTTCTCTACGCGGGAAGAAGCTGAGGCTTTTGTACTTCCTGATTGGGTGGGGCATGCTACCGAGGTTACCAAAGATCCTCGCTACAAGAATCAGATGTTAGCTAGATTTGGGTCTTTGAAACTTCTTCAGCAAAACGATTCTGTTTGAGTTATTCTAATTACCAAGAAGGTTGATATGTTTTTATTGTTTGGATTTGCTCCGTGGATTCTTGGGATTGAGCTGGCTCTATTTATCGCCTTTGTGGTGTTGGTGGAGTTGGAGTACTACGGTTGGTCAACGCTGATGTGTGTCGTAAGTTTGTTGTCGATACACTTCCTCATGAAGATCAACATTATTGAGTATATCAAAACAAACCCCACTACAATTCTAATGTTGTTTGGGGTTTATCTAGCCGCAGGTATTACGTGGTCCTTTGTCAAATGGATCTCGTTCCTCTACCGATTCAAGGAGTATCGCGAGGAGAAGCTGGAAGAGTTCCGCGCCCGAAAGGCTCGCGAAGCCAAGCGTCAGGCGGATCGTGATGCGGAGGAAGCTAGCAGGTTTGCGCGAGAACCGCGAAAGTCTGCGTACGGTTTGGGCCACGAGCCAGAAGAAACTGAGTATAAGCATCTCCAAAATTGCTCTTTCAAGAATACCACCGACCTATCAAAAGCCCCTTCGTATAAAGAGTACAAGGGCAAGATTGTTGCGTGGGTTGTCTTCTGGATCCCCTCGCTGATCGGCACGCTGCTTGATGATTTCGTGCGCAAGCTCGTGACATGGATCGTCAATCGTTT